>Ga0102589_1000145_pt1 | contig 200229 bp, 178 predicted proteins | sample AraplaMF_Col_mLB_FD_76858 | JGI IMG/M metagenome (GOLD analysis project Ga0102589, IMG submission 76858) | Arabidopsis root microbial communities from the University of North Carolina, USA - plate scrape MF_Col_mLB | ecosystem: Host-associated > Plants > Roots > Endosphere | place: USA... | reverse complement strand
TGTTCGTGGTGAAGCTGGGCCTCACGGTCGGCGCCGCGCTGCCGCAGGTCAAGCAGGCCGGCTGGGCGCTGCTGTTCCAGGAGTTCGGCCATGCGCTCGGCACCCTGGCGCTGGGCCTGCCGCTGGCACTGCTGCTGGGCATCAAGCGCGAGGCCGTGGGCGCCACCTTCTCGGTGGGGCGCGAGGGCAACCTGGTGATCATCGGCGAGAAGTACGGCATGGCCTCGCCCGAGGGCCGTGGCGTGCTGGCCGAATACATCACCGGCACCGTGCTGGGCGCGCTGTTCATCGCGGTGCTGGCGGGCTTCATCGCCAGCCTGCACGTCTTCGATCCGCGCTCGCTGGCCATGGGCGCCGGCGTGGGCTCGGGCAGCCTGATGGCGGCCGCGCTGGGCGCCATCGCCGCGCAGCAGCCGGCCGAGATGTTGCCGCAGCTCACGGCCATCGCGGCCGCCTCGAACCTGCTGACCACCGTCGCGGGCTTCTACTTCACGCTGTTCCTCTCGCTGCCGCTGTGCTCGTGGCTCTACGGCAAGCTCGAGCCGGTGCTGGGCCGCTTCTCGAAGCGCGGTGCGCCCGATGCGGGCACCGCCGCCGTGTCGCAGGTCAGCGTGGCGCACGGCGGCGCGCTGCCGCTGCGCGACACGCTGATCGCCTGGGCCGTGGTGGGCGGTGGCGTGCTGATCGGCAATTCGCTGACCTACAAGGTGCCGCCGCTGGTCTCGCTCGAGGGCATGCTGGCCGTGGTGGCGATCGCGCTCGCCGTCGAGGGCCTCAAGCGCCTGGTGCCGCGGCTGCCGATGGTGCTGGTGCTGTCGGTGGTGGCCACGGTGGTGGGCATCCCGGGCCTGCTGCCGTTCTCCGACGCGCTGATCGCGCTCACCGCCAAGCTCAACTTCCTGGCCTTCACCACGCCGGTGCTCGCGCTGGCCGGCTTCTCGGTCGCGAAGGACCTGCCGGTGTTCCGCCAGCTCGGCTGGCGCATCGTGGTGGTGTCGCTGACCGCCACCGCCGGTACCTTCCTCGGCGCGACCCTGATCGCCGAATTCTTCCACTGACCCCACGAGAGAACCCCACCATGTACCGCGACCCCGAAATCGCCGAAGACACCCGCGCGCGCATGCAGGCCTGGCGCCGCGACATCCATGCCAATCCCGAGACCGCGTTCGAGGAGCACCGCACCGCCAACGTGGTCGCCAACGCGCTGATGCTGATGGGCCTGCCGGTGCACCGCGGCCTGGCCGGCACCGGCGTGGTCGGCACCCTGAAGAACGGCGAGGGCCCGAGCATCGCGCTGCGCGCCGACCTCGACGCGCTCAACATGCAGGAGCTGGGCACGCAGGCCCATGCCTCGAAGTGCGTGGGCAAGATGCACGCCTGCGGCCACGACGGCCACACCGCGATGCTGCTGGGCGCGGCCGAGCACCTGTCGCGCCACAAGCCCTTCAAGGGCACGGTGCACTTCGTGTTCCAGCCGGCCGAGGAGAACGAGGGCGGCGGCCGCGTGATGGTCGAGGAAGGCCTGTTCGACCGGTTTCCCGCCGATGCCGTCTACGGCATGCACAACTTCCCGAGCCTGCCGCGCGGCCGCTTCGCGATCCGCAAGGGCACCATGACCGCCTACCTCGACACCTTCGAGATCGTGGTCACCGGCAAGGGCAGCCACGGCGCCATGCCCGAGACCGGCATCGACTCGGTGGTGGTCGCCGCGCAGCTCATCAACGCGCTGCAGACCATCGTGAGCCGCCGCACCGGCGCCACCGACTCGGCCGTGGTCAGCGTCACGCAGATCCATGGCGGCGACACCTGGAACGTGATCCCCGAGACCGTGGTGCTGCGCGGCACCGTGCGCACGCTCGACGCCGCGATCCAGGACAAGACCCAGGCCGCGATGCAGCAGATCTGCGAGGGCGTGGCCGCCACCCATGGCGCGAAGGTGGCGCTCGACTACCGCCGCGGCTATCCGGGCGTGGTCAACACGCCGGCCGAGACCGACGCGGCGATCGCCGCGGCCGCCAGCCTGGTCGAGCGCGAACAGGTGCTGACCGACATCCCGCCGGCCATGGGCTCGGAGGACTTCGCTTTCATGCTGCAGAAGCTTCCGGGCGCCTACATCGGCATCGGCGCGGGCGAGGGTCCGAACGATCCGAACGTGCACAACCCCTACTACGACTTCAACGACAACATCCTGCCGCTGGGCGCGGCCTACTGGGTGGCACTGGTCAAGCAGCAGCTTCCGGCCGCATGATGCGCTGATGCTGTCCGCCTTCGACATCTTCAAGATCGGCATCGGGCCCTCGAGCTCGCACACCGTGGGCCCGATGCGCGCGGCGCTGCTGTTCGCGCGCTCGCTCGAACGGCGAGGCCTGCTCGAGCACGTCGCGCGATTGCGCGTCGACCTGTTCGGCTCGCTCGGCGCCACCGGCCACGGCCATGCGACCGACCAGGGCGTGATCCTCGGACTGTTCGGCGACGCGCCCGACACGGTGCGGCCCGAGACCGTGCAGCCGCGGCTCGAGGCGCTGCGCCGCGGCGGCACGCTGATGCTGCTCGGCACCACGCCGATCGCTTTCGACCGCGTGCGCGACATCGTGTTTCGCGGCGAGGAGTCGCTGCCCGAGCATCCCAACGCGATGCGCTTCACGGCCTTCGCGGCCGACGACGCGGTGCTCGCCGAGGGCCGCTATTTCTCGGTCGGCGGCGGCTTCGTCGTCGAGGGCGGCCAGGCCGTGGCGCAGACCGCGGCGGTGGCGGTGCCGCATCCGTTCTCGACCGGCGACGAGCTGATGGCGCAATGCGAGGCCCACGGCCTCTCGGTGGCCGCGCTGGTGCTGCGCAACGAATGCGCCTGGCGGCCCGAGGCCGAGGTGCGCGCGGGCCTGCTGCGCATCTGGGGCGTGATGCAGCAGTGCGTGCAGCGCGGCTTCGGCATCGACAACCCGCTGGCCGCCCAAGCGCTGCCCGGCCCGCTGCGCATGCGCCGGCGCGCGGGCGAGCTGCACCGCGAGCTGCTGGCGCAGGCCGGCGCGGCCGATCCGCTCGCGGCCATCGACTGGGTCAATGCCTTCGCGATGGCCGTGAACGAGGAGAACGCGGCCGGCGGTCGCGTGGTGACCGCGCCCACCAACGGCGCGGCCGGCGTGGTGCCGGCCGTGATGCATTACTACCAGCGCTTCGTGCCGAGCGCGAGCGACGCGGGCATCGTCGACTTCCTGCTCACGGCCGCGGCGATCGGCATGCTCTACAAGACCAACGCCTCGATCTCGGGCGCCGAGGTCGGCTGCCAGGGCGAGGTCGGCGTGGCCTGCTCGATGGCGGCCGGCGCGCTGGCCGCGGTGCTCGGCGGCACGCCGGCGCAGGTCGAGAACGCGGCCGAGATCGGCATGGAGCACAACCTCGGCCTGACCTGCGATCCGGTCGGCGGCATGGTGCAGATCCCCTGCGTGGAGCGCAATGCGATGGGCGCGGTGAAGGCCATCAACGCGGCGCGCATGGCGTTGCGCGGCGACGGCAGCCACTACGTCTCGCTCGACGCCGTGATCCGCACCATGAAGCAGACCGGCGAGGACATGAAGTCGACCTACAAGGAGACCTCGCTCGGCGGGCTCGCGGTCAACGTGGTCGAGTGCTGAGCCCGCCCCACACCTTGTCAGGGCACGAACATGTCCCACGGCCCCTTGCCCGCCGGCAGGCCGGGCCGCGCGGTCAGCGAGGCCAGCGGCTCGCCGGCCTCGAAGCGCGCGGCCAGGTCCACGGGGTCGAACACACGCCCATGAAGTTCTCGGCATAGGCTCCGCCGGCAAAGAAGGCGTCGACCTCGGCGGCGGTCTCGAACACGTCGTGCTGCAGCTCGAGCCGATGGCCGTCGGGGTCGCGGTAGTACATCGAGATCGTCGGCCCGTGGTTGATGCACCAGTAGGGCACGATGTCGAGCGCGGCCAGCCGCCGGTGGTTGGCGAGCAGCGCGGCCAGCGAGCCGTAGGTGAAGGCGATGTGCTCGAGCCCGGTGTTCGCATCGGCCTCGCGGCCCAGGTCGGGGCGCGCGATCAGGCCGATACGGTGATGCTCGTCGTCGTAGCTCAGGAAGCACAGCATCTCGTTCTCGAAGGCCACGCGCGCCTGCAGCACCGCGAGGTACCAGGCGCGCGAACGCGCGAGTTCGGCCACGCGCAGCACCACGTGGGCGAGCTTGACGGGCCGCAATTCGGAAGCGGCGAGGTCGGGAAGGGCGCGTTGGGGTTCGTTCATCGGGCGGTCTCCAGGGGTTCTTCCACCACGCGGTTCTCGATGTGGCCGATGCCCTCGATCTCCACGCGCACCACGTCGCCCGCCACCAGGTAGCGCGGCGGGTCCATCAGGCCGCCGACGCCCGCGGGGCTGCCGGTGCTCAGCACGTCGCCGGGCTCGAGCGTGAAGGCGGTGCTCAGTTCGACCAGCATGGCCTCGATGCGATGGATCATCTGGGCCGTGTTGCCGTTCTGGCGCAGCTCGCCGTTGACCCAGGTGCGCAGCCGCAGCGCATGCGGGTCGGGAATCTCGTCGCGCGTCACCAGCCAGGGGCCGAAGGGGCCGTGCGTGTCGAAGGACTTGCCCAGCGTGTGCGTGGGCGCGCGCAGCTGCCAGTCGCGCACGCTCATGTCGTTGACCACCACGTAGCCCGCGACCATGGCCATCGCCTCCTCGGCGCGCACATGGCGGCAGCGCCGGCCGATGACCACGCCGAGCTCGCCCTCGTAGTCGAATTGCGCCGACACGCGCGGACGTTGCACCTCGTCGAAGGGGCCGGCCACGCACGACACCTGCTTGTTGAACCACACCTGTCCCGGCGGCCGTGTCAGACCCAGCTTCGCGGCCTCCTCGAGGTGCGAGGCGTAGTTGCCGCCGAGGCCGAGGAACTTGCGCGGCGCGGGCACCGGCGCCGCGAGCTTCACATCGGCCAGCGGCAGGCGCGGCGCTGTCTCGATGGCCGCGCGCAGCCAGCTGAGGCCCTCGTCGCCGCGCGCCAGCAGCTCGCGCACGCCGGCCGGCGCGCCGGGCAGGGCGCTGGCGTCGAGCACGTCGTCGTTTCGGACCACGCCGAAGCGAAGGGCACCGCGGTGATGGAAGCTGGCGATTTTCATGGGCGTGGACATTGACCGATAGGAAGCGATCGATGATGCTGATGGAACGAAACGACAACAATCCGCCGAAAAAGAACGGATCGTTCTGCCAGCGGAACAGGAGACATGGACGACTTCAACGACCTCGCGCTGTTCGCGCACGTGGTGCAGCAGCAGGGCTTCAGCGCCGCGAGCCGGCACCTGGGCATTCCCAAGTCGCGCCTGAGCCGCCGCGTCGCGCAGCTCGAGGAACGGCTGGGCGTGCGGCTGTTGCAGCGCAGCTCGCGCCGGCTGCTGCTGACCCATGTCGGCGAGCAGTTCTACGAGCGCTGCCAGGCCACGGTGGCCGCGGGCGAGGAGGCCTTCGACGTGGTGCGCCAGGCCGTCGCGCGGCCGCAGGGGCCGCTGCGCGTGAGCGCGCCCTTCACGCTCGCGCAGTTTTGGCTCACGCCGCTGATCCCCGATTTCATGCGCGCCTTTCCCGAGGTGCGGCTCTCGCTCGAGGTCAGCCACCGGCGCGTCGATCCGCTGCAGGAGAACGTCGACGTGGTGCTGCGCGTGCGGCGCCCGCCGTTCGAGGACTCGAGCCTGGTCGCGCGACCGCTGGGCCGCACGGTCGACGTGCTGCTCGCGAGCCCGGCGCTGCTCGAGCGCATGGGCACGCCCGCGAGCCTCGACGACCTGGCCGCCTGGCCGATGCTCTCGCTGCCCGACACCGGCGAGCGCCACCTGTGGCGGCTGGAGCGCGGCAAGCAGGTGCACGAACTGGGCTTCGTACCGCGCCTGGTCGCCGACGACATGTTCGCGCTGCGGCACGTGGCGCTGCAGGGCCTGGGCGTGGCGCTGCTGCCCGAGATCCTGTGCCGCGACGCGCTGCGCGAGGGCCGCCTGGTGCGCCTGTTTCCCGACTGGGCCTGCACCGCGAGCGAGATCCAGGCGGCCTTCGCCACGCGCCGCGGCATGCTCCCGGCGGTGCGCGCCTTCATCGACCACCTGCTGGCCCATCCGCCCGGCGCGCCGCAGCCGGGCGCTGGCTTATCCTGAACGGCTTCGCGCCTTTCGCCGCCCTTGCATCGAATTTCATCGAAAGAAGGAACAGACCCCATGACCCCCACGACCCCCACCGTCGCCGAGAAACGCGCGGCCTTCCGCGCGCTGCATGCCCAGGGCTGCTTCGTCATCCCCAACCCCTGGGACACCGGCAGCGCGCGCTACCTCGAAGGCCTGGGCTACAAGGCGCTCGCCACCACCAGCTCGGGCTTCGCCTGGTCGCACGGCCAGGCCGACGGCGCCATCGCGCGCGACGCGGTGCTCGCGCACCTGCGCGAACTGGTGGCCGCCACCTCGCTGCCGGTCAATGCCGACTTCGAGAACGGCTTCGGCGCCGATCCGCAGGCCGTGGCCCGGAGCGTGCGGCTCGCGGTCGAGACCGGCGTGGCCGGCCTGTCGATCGAGGACTCGACCGGCCATGCCGATGCGCCGCTGTTCCCTATCGAGGTCGCGGTCGAGCGCATGCGCGCCGCGCGCGGCGCCATCGATGCGGCGGGCGGCGACACGTTGCTGATCGGCCGCGCCGAGAACTTCTTCGCCGGCCGGCCCGATCTCGACGACGCGATCGCGCGCCTGAAGGCCTATGCCGAAGCCGGCGCCGACTGCCTCTACGCGCCCGGCATCAAGACGCGCGAGCAGATCGCGGCCGTGGTCGCGGCGGTCGCGCCCAAGCCGGTGAACCTGCTGGTCGGCGCGACCAGCGAACTCACGATGAAGGACATCGAGGCGCTCGGCGTGCGCCGCGTGAGCGTGGGCGGCGCGATGGCGCGCGCGGCCTGGGGCGGTTTCATCCGCGCCGCGCGCACGCTGGCCGACGAGGGGCGCTTCGACGGCTTCGCCGACGCCGCGCCCGGGGCCGAGCTCAACGCCTTCTTCAAGCCCTTCGGCCGCTGAAGCGCGTGGAGCCGCTGCTCGCCGAGATCCGCGCCTGCCGCGTCTGCGAGGCACATCTGCCGCTGGGCCCGCGCCCCGTGGTGCAGGCCGGCGCGCAGGCGCGGCTGCTGATCGTCGGCCAGGCCCCGAGCATGACGGTGCACCGCACGGGCGTGCCCTGGGACGACCGCAGCGGCGACCAACTGCGGCGCTGGCTCGGCGTGGAGCGCGAACTGTTCTACGACGCCTCGCGCATCGCGCTCGTGCCCATGGGCTTCTGCTACCCGGGGCGCGGCACCAGCGGCGACCTGCCGCCGCGCAAGGAGTGCGCGCCGCTGTGGCACGAGCGGCTGCTGGCGCAGATGCCGCGCGTCGAGCTCACGCTGCTGATCGGCCAGTACGCGCAGCGCCGCCACCTGGGCAGCCGGGCGCGCGACGGCGTGACCGAGACCGTGCGCGGCTTCGCGGAATTCGCGCCGCGCGTCATCCCGCTGCCGCATCCCTCGCCGCGCAACACCGGCTGGCAGCAGCGCCATCCGTGGTTCGAGAGCGAGGTGCTGCCGGTGCTGCGCGAGCGCGTGCGGCTGGCGCTGGGCAGGGGTGCGGGCGGCTGAACGCTTCGTCGCGGGACGAAGCATGCGGGGGACGAAAACTACACCATCGCGGTCATCGTCATCCACCGCAACAGGAAAGCACTCCCATGCCCGCGCGCGAAGTCCTCCGTGTCGAACCGCTCTCCACCTGGCTCGATCGCTGGAAGGCACCGGCCTCCATCGTCACGCGCCACGGCGACACTGTCTACGTCTCGGGCCTGCCGCCCTTCGATCCCGGGACCGGGCAGGTGGCGGTCGGCGCCTCGGTCGAGCGGCAGGCCGAGCTGGTGCTCGAGCAGCTGAAGCTGTGCCTGGAGACCGCGGGCTCGTCGCTCGCGAATGCGCTCAAGTGCAACGTGTACTGCACCTCGGTGGAGAAGTTCGCCGCGGTCAACGCGGTCTATGCGCGCTACTTTCCGGAGTCGCCGCCCGCGCGCATCTTCGTCTGCGTGCCGGCCTGGTTCGGGCCGTTCGACATCGAGATCGACTGCATCGCGGCGCGCGGCTGAGATTTCTCCAACCGTTCGAGATTTCTCCAACCGTTCGGGCTGAGCTTGTCGAAGCCTCGCGCAGCGCTTCGACAAGCTCAGCGTGAACGGTTGGGTGGTGTGTTCGCCCGCGTTTTTCGGGGCGGCTATGTCTTCCTCCTCGACCGCGCCGCCGGTCTCCGCGGCGGCTTCGCCTCGAGCACCAGCTCGGCCGGCAGGCCGTCGTTCCACGACTCGGCGAAGTAGGCGCGGTCGCTGGGCACCAGCTGCGGCAGCGCCTCGCGCAGCGTGACCAGCGAGCGTTCGGCCGCCTTCAGGTCGCCCGCATGGGCCGCGTACCACGCATGCTCGAACAGCAAGCTGCAATGCTGCAGGCCCGGGTAGCGGCGCCGGCCGGCCTGGTGGTCGGCCAGCCGCGCCTGCGCCACCTCGACCCAGCGCGCGGGCCAGTGCGTGGCGTCGAAGGCGTCGGCGAGCGGACCGGCCAGCGCCGAGATCGCGGCCGGGTCGAGCGGTGCCTGGGCGCGGAACTGCGCGAGCGTGGGCCGGGGCTCGGCGCCGCAATGGCCGCGCGCGATGCGCATCAGGTAGATCGCGTTCCAGGCCGAGCGGCCCTGGCCGTCGGCCTGGCCGCAGAGCCATTCGCTGAAGGCGATCCACTGCACGGCATGGCGCGTGGTGTCGGTGGCGGCCGCTGCATCGCCGCGCCGCTTCGGGCCGCCCGCCGGCGCCGAGGGGAGCGCGGGCAGCGCGAGGCCCACGCGGTCGAACAGCCACACCGCCATGCCGAGGTTGGCCGCCACGTGCTGGGCGGCATCGAAGGAGTGCGACTCGAAGGCCGCGGTCAGCGCGTCGCCGAAGCGGCGCAGCGATTCCTCGGCGAGCAGGCTGGCCGCCGGCGCATCCTCGGCCGCGAGCGCCAGCGCGCGCGAGCGGCAACCGAGCGCCCACAGGTTGCACCACTCGAAGCGCACGTCGGGATGGTGGCGCAGCACCACGCTGCGCGCCGGGTCGTCGGCCATGCCGCCGAGCAGCGACTGCGCCAGCGGCAGGTCGCGCGCGGTGTAGGCGCACCAGGCCGAGACGATGCATTCCATCGCGCCGAGGTAGTCGTTGCCCGCCACGTGGTGCGCCAGGCGCTGCTTCTTGAGCACCTCGAGCTGGCGGCGCGCCTGTTCGTTGTCGCCGAGGCGGCGCCACAGCATGGCTTCGTTGAGCGTGACCAGCGCGCGCTGGAAGCCGCTGGCCGCGAGCGTGCCCGCGAGCCGTATCGATTCGAGCGCGCTCGGCTGGCCCGCGTCATCGCTGGCACCGCCGGCCACCGGCGTCATCAGCCGGCCCTGGCGCGCGGCCCGCTGCGCGGACACGAGCTGTTTCCAGAAGGCCGCGTCCTGCAGGTGCACCGCCTCGGGCGGCGCCGAGGCGCCGGCCGTCGCGCCCGTGCGCGCGCGCAGGCCGAGGAACGAGGCGATCTCGGCCGCGCTGGCGGCGCGCCCCTCGACCTCGCAGCGCACGCGCCGCGCCTCGGCCGGCGGCAGCCAGAACGGGCCCTGGCTGCGCCGCTCGGCGTTGAGGAAGCGCGGCTCGCGCGTGCTGTCCTCGCCCCAGCCGACCTCGATGCCCCAGGCCTTGAAGTCGCGGAAGGCGCGGCTCACGACCATGCGCAGCGTGCTCGCGTCCGACACTTCGCCGCGCAGGTCGGCCAGCCGCACCATCGGGGTCTGGCTGTCGTGCGCATGGCGCATGCGCACCAGCAGCCACAGCGACTGGAAGGCCGCGCGCCGGCCGTCGACCGACTGCGGGGAAGTGAGCTCGACGACGAGCGGGGATGAAGCGGAAGCGGGACTTGGCACGCCCCGCATTGGACCTCAAATCGAGGCCGCGGCAAGGGCCGGGCGCGCTTCCTTCAGCTTGCGCGGTGGCCGTGCTCGCAGTGCGAGGGCGCGGGCTGCATCAGCCCCGGCAGCTCGCTGCGGCCGACGCCGAGGTCGCGCAGGTCGTGCTCGCTCATGCCGGCGAGCTGGCACGCATCGGCGCGGGCCCGGCGGCGATTCGCCGCGTGCCGGCGCCAGCCGCGCAGGGCATGCAGAAGGCGTTGGCGAAAGCTCGGGGACGATGCGGTCTTCACGATGGGCTCCTGGGGGTTGCGGTGTCGGTGCGCTCATCTTCGGCGTCGCCGTGCTATTGTGGAAGTTGAGATTTCTGAGCCATCTCATCAGCTTTCCTGATTCGACGCCCATGCGCCACCTCAACCTCGACCAGCTGCGCACCCTGATCGCGATCGCCGACCTCGGCAGCTTCTCGGCCGCGGCGCAGGCGCTGCATCTGGCGCAGCCCACGGTCAGCCTGCACGTCTCCGAGCTCGAGTCGCGGCTCGATGCCAAGCTGGTGGTGCGCGGCGCGCGCGGCATCACGCCCACGGCGGCCGGCGCGGCGCTGGTGGAGCGCGGGCGCAAGCTGCTGCGCGACACCGACGATGCGCTCGACGCGGTCAAGCGGCAGGCCGAGGGCCGCAGCGGCCGCGTGCGGCTGGGCACGTCGACCGGCGTGGTGGTCGACCTGCTGCCGCAGGTGCTCGAGGCGCTGGGCGCGCAGGACGCGGGCATCGACGTCGAGGTGGCGATCCTCGGCTCGGGCGAGGCGCTGGCGCGGCTGGCCGCGGGCACGCTCGACATCGGCCTGGTGGCGCTGCCGCAGCCGCCGCTGCGCGACCTGGTGTTCACGCCCTGGCGCACGCAGCCGATGATGGCCTTCGTGCCGCAGCGCACGAAGGCGCCCAGGCGCGTCACGCCGGCCTGGCTCGCCGAGCAGCCGTTGATCTTCAACGACGCGACCACCCACATGTACCGGCTCACGATGGAGTGGTTCGCGGCCGCGGGTTTCGCGCCGCGCGCGCGCATCGAGCTCAACTACGACGCGGCCATCCGCAGCCTGGTGGCGGCCGGCTATGGCGCCGCGCTGCTGCCGCTGCAGCCGACGACCGACGCGGCGCTCGGCGAGCGCATGCAGATCCTGCCGATCGTGCCGAAGCTCACGCGCCGCCTGTGCATCGCGCACCGGCCGCGCGCGCTGCTCGACGGCGCCACCCTGCGGGTGCTCGAGGTGCTGGCGGGGTTCCGCCAGGCCTGAACGGTCTCAGGACGCGTCGGGCTTGCGCGCGCCGAGCGAGAGGATCTCGTTGGCGTTGACGATGGCGGCCGCGATCTCTTCCATGGTGGTACGTTTGCTCATCGCCTGCTCGCGGATCAGGTCGTAGGCCTGGCCTTCCGACACGCCGTGGGTCTTCATGAGAATCGCCTTGGCCTCCGCGAGCTGGCGCACGCCCAGCAGCTTGGCCTCGGTCTTGCGCAGGCGCCGCGCGAGCGAGCGGTTCTGCTTGTGCGCCTCGCGCGCCACCACCAGCGCCGACAACAATCCGAAGGAACGCACCGGCGAGGGCAGCACGGCCTTGGCGCCGATCTCGAGCACGGCCTCGACGATGGTCGGGTTCTCGTAGGTCACGACGGCGATGATGGCCGGCGCGTCCTCGCTCTTGGTCCACTCGAAGCGCAGGTTGATGAAGTCGGGCTGTACCGCCATGAAGGCCACGTCGATGCCCTCGGGCAGCGCCTGCACCGGCGGCCAGAAGGCCTGCACCTGGCAGCCGATGCGCTGCAGTTGCTGGGTGAGCTGGCGGCCGTCGCTGTCGTCGGGGTGGATGACTGCGATCTTCAGCAGGCGCAGTTCTTTGAGCTGCGGTGGTGTCACTCGCAGGGTGTGTCTTTTTGGGGGGCTTTCCACCGTCAGGCCTCTTGTTTTTGTTGGTTCTGGTTTTGAGGCTGTTGTTCGGGGCGCGTGCACAGGACAGCGGGTACTTCCCTCCGCGAATGTCCCCCGCCCTTCGGGCTCCTCCTTAATTTCGCTGCGGGAAGCACCCACTGCCCTGTGCACGAGGGCGCAGTCGTTGTGCAGCCGGTTCCACGGCCGCGTCCAGGCTCACGTCGATGGGGTACTCCCCGCAGCGAAATAAAGGAGGAGGCCGCAGGCCGGGGGACATTCGCGGAGGGGAGTACCCCGTCGGCGTGAGCCCCTCCACAACGGTAGAAAGCGCGTTCAACCACCGCCTAAACCTCCAGCGTATCGAGCCGCGCAGTCCAGTCCCCGAGCGAATGCGTCACCAGATAAGGATCGGGATACACAGCACGCGTCGCCTGCCGAACGATGGTGAACTGCCCCTGCGCATCCACGCGCCCGATGCGCGGATAGAGGCAGGTGTGGTGGTTCGTGGGATCGATCTTGACCCGCCCCTGCGGCGCATCGAACTCGGCCCCCAAGATGTGCGGCAGGATCTCCGCGATCCCGTCGCTGCCCGCCTGGGCGAAGGCATTGGCGTAGATGTGCATCTGGAAGTAGGCCGCTTCCCAGCACAGGTTGGGTACGCAGCCGTCGCCGAAGCGGGCGCGCAGCTGCGCCAGGCAGCGCTGGTTGGCCGGCGAGTCGATCGACTGGAAGTAGGGCGCCGCCGTGAAGTGCCCCGTCGCCACCCCGCGCCCCATCTGCGAGATCTCGGCCTCCGAGGTCGTGAGGCTCGCGATCGGCATGCGCTTCGGGTCGAAGCCGGCCTCGGCATAGGCGCGGTACAGGCTCGCGGTGGAGTCGCCCACCACCGTCGAGAAGATGAAGTCGGGCTGCTTGTCGCGGATGTCGGCCATGATGGCCCGGTAGTCCTTCTCGGTCGCGTCGAGCGCCGCGTAGTGCTCGCCGAGTTTTTCGCTGCCGGGGCGCTGCATCACCAGCTCGCCCATGATCCGGTTCGACTCGTAGGGGTAGATGTAGTCGGAGCCGATCAGGTAGACCCGCGCGCCGAAGTTCGTCGTCATGAACTCCGCGAGCTGCACGCTGTTCTGGTTCGGCGCCGCGCCCGTGTAGATCACGTTGCCCGAGTACTCGAAGCCCTCGTAGAGCGTCGGGTAGAACAGCAGCTTGTTCCACTTCTCGATCACCGGGATCACCGCCTTGCGGCTGCTCGACATGTAGCAGCCGAAGATCACGTTGACCCGGTCCTGCACGATCAGCTTCTCGGCCAGCTGCGCATAGCGCGCCGGGTTCGACTGCGGGTCGTGGCGCACGGCCACCAGCTCGCGGCCGTCGATGCCGCCGGCCGCGTTGATCTCCTCGATGCCGAGCAGCGCGCCCTGCAGCTGCGACAGGCCGATGGTCGAGGTGACGCCGGTTTCCGAATAGAGGATGCCGACGCGGATGGGGTCCTTGTCAGCCATGGGCGGTCGTCCGTGAGGGGTGAGGGGCCGTCATGTCTTTTCTGTCTCGTGTGGGATTCGTTCGGGGCTCCACCCTAGCGCAGTTCGATGCTTTCGTCAGTGGGCCGCGGCCAGCCGCGCGCTCATGCGTGCGAGCCGCGCGGGCAGGCTGCGCGCATCGTCGGCGATGCAATAGTTGCGCCAACCGAAGATGCGCCGCACATAGGCGTCGGCCGCGGCATCGACCGCGATGCAGGCGGTGCGCACGCCCGCGCCGCGCGCTTCGGCCACCGCCTCGCGCGCATCCTCGACGAGGTACTTCGGATCGTGCACGTCGATGTCGGCCGGCGCGCCATCGGTCACCAGCAGGATCGCGCGCTGGCCCGCGGGCTCGTCCGCGAGCAGCGCCGCCGCATGCCGCAGTGCCGCGCCCATGCGCGTCGAATAGCGCCCGCGCACCGCGCCAATCGTCGCGCGCGCCGGCGGTGAGAGCGGCTGGCCGAACTCGAGCAGCCGGTAGTAGTAGACCTCGGCGCGCGTGTTCGACGAGAAGCCGTGCACCGCGAGCCGGTCCGCGCCGCGCAGCCGCGCGGCGGCGAGCATCAGCGCGGCCTGCTTCTCGATCTCGAGCAGCGACAGGCCGTGCGGGCCCGCATCGTTGGCCGAGGCCGACAGGTCGAGCAGCACCAGCACGCTCGACGGCCGCGGCGCCTTGCCGGGGCGCATGAACAAGCGCGCGTCGGGACGCAGCCGCTGGCGCCGGTCGACCAGCACCTCGATCGCCGCATTGAGGTCGATGTCGTCGCCCTCCCATTGCCGCCGCAGCCGGTGCCGGCGGTCGAGGTGGCGCGCGCGCGGCAGCGCCAGCGGCGGCAGGCTCTCGGCGCGCAGGGCCGCTTGCGCCTGGCTTGGCAGCAGGCCCTGCCACCCGGGAAGCTTCTCGATCACCGTGCACCAGTCGGGCCGCAGGCGCTCGAGGCGGCGGTCCCATTCGGGATAGGTGTAGCGGCCCAGCTCCATGTCACCGAACTCGGGCGGTGCTTCGGCGGCCGCGTCGCCCGCGTCGGAGGGCGGCGGCATGCGCGCGCCCGACTGCTGCAGCGCGATCGCCTCGTCGGGCGGTGGCGGCGTCGCATCGGCGCCGAAGTCCCAGAGCCAGCTGTTGTCGTCGCGCCAGGGCGCGGGCACCGCGTAGCCCTGGGGCTCGAAGCGCACGCGCATCTGGCCCAGGTCGTTGGCCAGGATCGAGGCGATCGCGCGAAAGGCCTCGTAGTCCGCGAGGCCCGCGCGCGCCGCGGTGTCCTCGAACAGCCGGCGCGCCTTCTCGACCCAATGGCTGCCGTCGTGCAGCTCGGGCCGCAGCAGCAGCCGGTCCATGCGCAGCAGCAGCGCCTCGAAACGCAGGTCGAGCGGATCGGGTGCGGGCGGCAGCGCGTCGGCGAACCAGCGGTGCAGGCCGGGGAAGTCGCGCACCAGCAGCCGCTCGACGCGCGCGTCCTCGATCGCGGAGACCAGCGCGATGCCCATCGGCCGCAGCGTGTTCGCGCGGCGCGCGGGCGTCGAATGCCGCAGGTGCGCCACCGCATGCGCGACCATCGCGCGCCGCAGCGCCGGCGGGCTGTCCTCGGGAACCAGCAGCCGCCCGGCCGCGAGCACCGCGCGCGTGCCCGGCTTCGCGCCCGCCACCAGCGGCTGCACCTCGAGCGCCATGCCGGCCAGCCCGCGCGCGAGCAGCCCCAGCGCGGCGAAGCTGCCCGTGTCGCGCGTCATCCGAACTGGGCCTCGACGAAGCCCTGCAGCGCGCTCGCCATGTCGGGGTCGTCGGTCAGCGCGCGCGTCATCGTCATCTCGCAGCTCTCGCGTGGCGTCACGCCGTCGCGGATCAGCACGCCCGCGTAGATCAGCATGCGCGTCGACACGCCCTCGTCGAGCCCGCGGTGCTTGAGTTCGCGCGAGCAGTGCGCGACGGCCACCAGCTTCGCGGCCAGCGCGGTGTCGATGCCGGCCTCGTGCGCCACGATCTCGGCCTCGAGCACGGCGTCGGGATAGTCGAACTCCAGCGCCGCGAAGCGCTGGCGCGTCGAGGGCTTGAGGTCCTTGGCGCTGCTCTGGTAGCCGGGGTTGTACGACACCACGAGCTGGAAGTCGGGGTGCGCGCGCACCAGCTCGCCCTTCTTGTCGAGCGGCAGGATGCGGCGCGCGTCGGTCAGCGGATGGATCACCACCGTCGTGTCCTGCCGCGCCTCCACCACCTCGTCGAGGTAGCAGATGCCGCCGTGGCGCACCGCCAGCGTCAGCGGCCCGTCGTGCCAGGCCGTGCCGTCGGCGTCGAGCAGGTAACGCCCGACCAGGTCCGAGGCCGTCATGTCCTCGTTGCAGGCCAGCGTCACCAGCGGCCGGCCCAGCGACCACGCCATGTGCTCGACGAAGCGCGTCTTGCCGCAGCCGGTCGGCCCCTTGAGGATCAGCGGCATGCGGTGGCGCCAGGCCTGCCGGTACAGCGCCACCTCGTTGCCGGCGGGCCGGTAGAAGGGCTCGGTCTCGATGCGCCAGGCCGCGAGCGGATCGTGCACGGGTGCGTTCATGGCGTGTCGTGGCCCTCGCTCAACGGTGCTTGGCCGGCTCGTTCGGAATCCCCTCGATCGGGCATTCGGGCGTGCCCACCGTGCTGCGCGTGAACGACTCCACCCTCTCGCGCGTGCCCTCGGGGTCGTTGATCCACTGGGTGTAGAAGTTGTAGGGGCAGGCGGCCACGCCCTTGTCGCCGTCGCCCGAGTTGATGGTGCCGGTGTAGCCGCGGTGCACCAGCTTGAACAGGTGGTTCTGCGACTGGCCGTTGCGCCGCGCGTCGCGGATCAGGCTCATCGAGAGCTCGGCGTAGTTGATGCCCATCTCCTCCTCGCCGCATTCGCCGAGCGTGCGGCCGTCGAAGCCGATCAGCGCCGAGTGGCCGAAGTACGAGTACACGCCGTCGAAGCCGGCTGCGTTGGCCACCGCCACGTAGGTGTTGTTCATGAAGGCCATGGCCTTCGACACCAGGATCTGCTGTTCCTTGGCCGGGTACATGTAGCCCTGGCAGCGGATGATGAGCTCGGCGCCGCGCATCGCGCAGTCGCGCCAGATCTCGGGGTAGTTGCCGTCGTCGCAGATGATCAGGCTCATCTTCATGCCCTTGGGGCCTTCGCTCACGTAGGTGCAGTCGCCCGGGTACCAGCCCTCGATCGGCACCCACGGCATGATCTTCCTGTACTTCTGGACGATCTCGCCCTGGTTGTTCATGAGGATCAGCGTGTTGTAGGGCGCCTTGTTCGGATGCTCCTCGTGGCGCTCGCCGGTCAGCGAGAACACGCCCCAGACGTTGGCGCGCCGGCAGGCGTCGGCGAAGATCGCGGTCTCCTCGCCGGGCACCGAGGCGGCGGTGTCGTACATCTCCTTGGCGTCGTACATGATCCCGTGCGTGGAGTACTCGGGAAAGATCACCAGGTCCATGCCCGGCAGGCCTTTCTTCATGCCGACCAGCATCTCGCCGATCTTGCGCGCGTTGTCGAGCACCTCGGCCTTGGTGTGAAGGCGGGGCATCTTGTAGTTGACGACCGCGACGCCGACGCAATCGTTGCTGCTCGAAATATCACCATGTCTCATGACGCTGCTCCTGAAGGGGTGGTTGGGAAGGGAAGGGGTTCAGACAGTGAGGAAAGAGCGGACCTTGTCCTGGTCGAGCGTGGCGCGCGCCTCGTCGTGCACCAGGCGGCCGCGGTCGATCACGAGGAAGCGGTCGGCCAGCGCGAGCGCGAAGCTCAGCACCTGCTCCGACACCACGATCGCGAAGCCGCGCTCGGCGCGCAGCACGTTCAGCGTCTGCGCGATCTCCTTGATGATCGAAGGCTGGATGCCCTCGGTGGGCTCGTCGAGGATCAGTACCTTGGGCTCGGAGATCAGCGCGCGCGCGATCGCCAGCATCTGCTGCTGGCCGCCCGAGAGGTTGCCGGCCTTGCGCAGCCGCATGTCCTGCAGCACCGGGAAGAAGCGGTAGAGGTAGTCGGGCACCGTGCGGTGGCCCGAGCGCGCGGCGCCCGAGAGGATGTTCTGCTCCACCGTGAGGTGCGGGAACACCATGCGCCCCTGCGGTACGAAGGCCAGGCCGTGCGCCACGCGCTGGTGACTCGGCAGCCGGGTGAGCTCGATGCCGTTGAGGCGGATGCTGCCGCCGCGCGCGGGCAAGAGGCCGATCAGCGACTTCAGCAGCGTGGTCTTGCCCATGCCGTTGCGGCCCATGACGGCGACCGCCTCGTCGGGCGCGACGCGCAGCGAGACATCGTGGATCACGTGCGACTCGCCGTAGGCGACATCGAGTGCGGAGACTTCGAGCATGCGGTGGACTCCTTCAATGGCCGAGGTAGACGTCGATCACGCGCGGGTCGGCCTGCACCTCGGCGGCCGTGCCCTCGCTGAGCAGCCGGCCCTGGTGCAGCACGGTCACGCGGTGCGCGATGCGCTTGACGAAATCCATGTCGTGCTCGATCACCACCACCGACTTGCCCACCGAGATGCGGCGCAGCAGGTCGCCGGTCTGCTCGCGCTCGCGCGGGCTCATGCCGGCCACGGGCTCGTCGAGCAGCAGCAGCTCGGGCTCCTGCATCAGCAGCATCCCGATCTCGAGCCACTGCTTCTGGCCATGGCTCAGCTGTCCCGCGCGGCGGTCGAGCCGCTCGAGCAGGAACACTTCGGTGGCCATCGCCTCGATGCGCTCGCGCAGCGCGCGGGTGCGGCGAAAGCTCAGCGACTGCCACAGGCCGTGCATGCGCGGCAGCGAGATCTCGAAGTTCTCGAGCACCGTGAGGTCCTCGTAGACCGAGGGCGTCTGGAACTTGCGGCCCACGCCCGCGCGCACGATCTCGTGCTCGTTCATGCGGCCCAGGTCCTGGCCGTTGAACAGCACCCGGCCCGCGCTGGGCCGGGTCTTGCCGCAGACCATGTCGAGCAGCGTGGTCTTGCCCGCGCCGTTCGGGCCGATGATCACGCGCAGCTCGTTGCGCTCGACCGAGAGGCTCAGGCCGTCGACCGCCTTGAAGCCGTCGAAGGAGACCGTGAGGTCCTCGACGCGCAGGATCTGCTCGTTCGAGGGCGGCACGGCCGAGGCCGCCTGCGGCAGGCCGCCGTTGGGCATCGCCAGCGTCGCGTTCATGGCGCGGCCTCCGCGCCGCGGCGGCGCAGCAGCTTCTCGCCCAGGCCCGCCAGGCCGTTCGGCATCGCCCACACCACGAGGATGAAGACCGCGCCGAGGAAGTAGAGCCAGCCCTCGGGGAAGGTCTCCGACAGGTAGGACTTGAGGAAGCCGATCAGCAGCGCGCCGATCACCGCGCCGGGAATCGAGAGCCGCCCGCCCACCGCCGCGTAGATCACCATCTCGACCGAGGCCACCACGCCGATCACGCCGGGCGCGATCAGCCCCACCTGCAGGCTGTAGAAGGCGCCGCCGATGGCCGACAGCAGGGCCGCCACCGCGAACACGAAGGCCTTCATGTGCGCCGTGTTGTAGCCGCTGAAGCGCACGCGGTCCTCGCGGTCGCGGATGGCGATCAGGATCTTGCCGAAGCGGCTGCGCACGATCAGCAATGCACCCACCATGGCGAGCGCGACGGCCGCCACCTCGATGAAGTACATCGTCCGCTTGGCCGCGTCGCCCGCGATGTCCCACCCCAGCAGGGTGCGGAAGTCGGTGATGCCGTTGGCGCCGCCGGTGTCGCCCTGCTGGCCGATCACCACCACGGTGAGCGTGAGTGCCAGCGACAGCGTGACGATCGCGAAGTACACGCCGCTCACGCGCCGCTTGAAGATCGCGTACGAGAACACGTAGGCGAGCAGGGCGGGGATCGCGAGGATGCCGACCAGGGTCCAGCCCAGCGAGTGGAAGGGGATCCACCACGAGGGCAGCTGCTCGACGCTGCTCCAGACCATGAAGTCCGGCAGCTCGGGCGCCGAGGCCTCGAGCTTGAGGAACATCGCCATCATGTAGCCGCCGAGGCCGAAGAACAGGCCCTGGCCCAGGCTCAGCACGCCGCCGTAGCCCCAGGTCAGCACCACGCCGATCGCGACGAAGGCGAAGGCCAGGTACTTGCTCACGAGGTTGAGGCGGAACGGATCGAGCGTGGCCGGCAGCACCACGGCCAGCAGCAGCAGCACGGCCGCCAGCCCGACGAGGTCGCCGCGGCGTTGGGGAGAAAGCTTCATGCCCATGCGCTCAGCTCCTCGACCGTGTCGCGAACAGCCCGTTGGGCCGCACGTAGAGCACCGCGATCACCAGCAGCAGGATCGTGGCCTTGGCCATCGAGCCGCTCATCAGGTACTCGAGCCAGGTCTGCGACTGCGCGATGGCGAAGCCCGAGAGCGCGGTGCCGATCAGGCTCTGCACGCCGCCGAACACCACCACGATGAAGGAGTCGACGATGTAGAGCTGGCCGGTGCCGGGGTTGGTCGAGCCGATCATCGTGAACACCGCGCCCGCGATGCCCGCCAGGCCCGAGCCCAGCGCGAAGGTCAGCGCATCGACGCGCTGCGTGTCGATGCCGACCGCGCCGGCGATCGCGCGGTTCTGCGTCACCGCGCGCACCTTCAGCCCCCAGGAGGTGCGGTAGAGCAGCAGGTAGACGCCGATGGCGACGATGGCCGTGAGCCCGACGATGAACAGGCGCGTGAGCGGCAGCTGGATGCCCGGCGTCGGTTCCCACGCGCCGGCGAGCCAGGAGGCCAGTGGTACGCTGACTTCCTGCGCGCCGAACAGCGAGCGGTAGGCCTGTTGCAGCATGAGGCTCAGGCCCCAGGTCGCGAGCAGGGTGTCGAGCGGCCGGTCGTAGAAGAAGCGGATGAAGCCGCGCTCCAGCACATAGCCGAACGCGAAGGTCACGGCGAATGCGAACGGGATCGCGGCGAACAGGTAGAGGTCCATGAAGCCCGGCGCGTAGTGCTCGAAGAAGCGCGACGCCAGGTAGGTCATGTAGGCACCGAGCGCCATCAGCTCGCCGTGCGCCATGTTGATGACGCCCATCAGGCCGAACACGATGGCCAGCCCGATCGCCATCAGAAGCAGGATGGTGAACAGGCTCACGCCGTTGAACACCTGCATCACCGCGATGTCGAAGTTCATCGCGCTCAGACCTTCGGGAACGGGTTGGGCTCGACCAGCTGCGGCGATTCCCAGACGATGTCGAACTGCCCGTCGGGCCGCGCGCGGCCCACGCGCACCTTCTTCCACACGTGGTGGTTGGTGGCATGCACGCGCACCGTGCCCTCGGGCGCCTCGATCTCCACGCCCGCGGCGGCGGCCGTGACCTTGTCGACCTCGAAGGACTTGGCCTTCTCCACCGCCAGTTTCCAGAGGTAGACGCTGTTGTAGGCCACCTCCATCGGGTCGCCGATCACGCGGTCCTGGCCGTACTTGGCCTTGAAGGCCTTCACGAACTTCTCGTTGGCCGGCGACTTGATGCTCTGGAAGTAGCCCATGCAGGCGTAGTAGCCCGCGGCGTTGTCCTTGCCGATGCCCTCGATCTCGTTCTCCGACACCACGGTCGACAGCAGCACCTGCTTCGTGCCGTCGAGGCCGGCCGCGCGCAGCTGCTTGTAGAAGGCCACGTTCGAGCCGCCGACCACCGTGCTGTAGATGCAGTCGGGCCTGGCGGCCTTGATCTTGTTGATGATCGAGGAGAACTCGGTGTGGCCCAGCGGCGCGTATTCCTCGCCGAGCACCTTGCCGCCGGCCTTGGCGATCGCGGGCTTGGCGATCTTGTTGCAGGTGCGCGGATAGATGTAGTCCGAGCCCACGAGGAAGAAGTTCTTGCCCTTCTCGCGCGCCATCCATTCGACCGCCGCGATCACCGACTGCGTGGCTTCCTGCGAGGGATAGAACACGCGCTTGTCCTGCTCCTGGCCCTCGTAGTAGGTGGGGTAGAACAGCAGGCCCTTGGCCTGGGCGAGCACCGGCAGCAGCGCCTTGCGCGAGGCCGAGGTGTAGCAGCCGATGATGGCCGCCACCTTGTCGCGCTCGAGCAGCTTTCGCGCCTTCTCGGCGAACACCGGGTTCTCGCTCGCGCCGTCTTCCACCACGGCCTCGATCTTCTTGCCGAGCACGCCGCCGGCGGCGTTGATCTCCTCGATCGCGAGCTTCTCGGCGTCGACCAGCGAGGCCTCGGCGATCGCGATCGTGCCCGAGAGCGAGTGCAGCAGCCCGAGCTTCACCGTGCCGCCGTCCTGCGCGAAGGCCAGCGGTGCCACGCTGCCCGCGGCGCCCAGCACGATCATCGAGCCGCCGGTCTTCACGATCTGGCGGCGGTTGAAAGCGTTCGTCATGTCAAATTCCTTTGTGGTTGTGCGAGTCGTCAGGAAGATCCGACCTTCGGAACCGCGCTTGGGGTGTCTCCTCCCGCCACGCGGCCCTGCAAACGAGCGCTTCGTCGCCAGTGCCTTTGCTTCGGGCAAAGCTCCGCCAGCGGATGCATGCATCCGTTTCGACGAAAGCCCTGTTGCGACCGAAAAAACAAAAAGGCCCGAACCGGTGTTCAAACCGATTCGGGCCTTGTTGCCCGACACCTCGCTGGCAGCATTGGCAGCGGGCGTCGCATGACTGGTAACGATTGCTCGTTGCGGCGGATTCTTCTCAACCCGCGCCGGTCTGCAAATACGTTGTTGTGCGGATTGGCGGGCCGGCGGGGACTGTGCTATTTGCGCGCACAGGCGCGCCAGAGACCGCTTCGACGGAGGTCAGCGCGGCCGCGCGAAGTCCGCGTCGATCCAGGCCGAGGCGCTGGTGGCGCTGAGCTTGAACGAGGCCGGCACGTTCACGCGCGCGAGCTCGCTGTCGTCGGCCTCGTCGAAGGCGCTCAGCGTGGCCGAGGGGTTGTCCTCGTCGGGCACGATGGCCAGCGTGACGCGGATGCGCCGGTCGCCGGCGCTCACCGTCACGCTGCGGTTGAGCGTGGCGTGCAGCTGCTGCTCGTGGCGGCGGATCACCTCGGCCGCGGTCTTCACCAGCGTGGAGAAGGCGGGGCCGTCGAGCGGCTTGGGGTTCTTCTTGTCGCGGCCCATGGTCCAGGGGCCGACCAGCGCGGGCTCGGGGTCGCCATGGCGCGTCATCTCGACGGCCCAGCCGTCGTCTTCCTCGTTCTTGATGATGCGGGCGGTCCAGCGCTCGTCGCGCCAGAGGCGGTCCTGTTGCAGCGGGAGGATGTCGTCGGATTCGGTGGTCGGGGTCGTGTCGGTCATTCGGAGGCGGAGGTTCTTGCGCGTGCCATTGTCCCCTGGCCGGCGATGTAGGCCTGCAGCCCCTCGGCCAGCGCGTCGAAGGTGACGCGGCAGCGCGGGCTCGCGCGCAGGTCCTCGTGCATCGTGACCCAGGTCTCGAGCTTCAGCGACAGCGCGCGCGGCAGCAGCCGCACCAGCGCCGGGGTGCGCCGCGCCAGCGCGACCTGGCACACGCCGATGCCGGCGCCCGCGCGGATCAGCGCCAACTGCGCGAGGTCGCTGTCGGCGCGCAGCGAGAAGGCGTCGCGCGTGAAGCCTTTGAAGGACTTGATCGCGTCGCGCACGAAGGCCGTGGGCTGGTCGTAGCCGATCAGCGTGTGGCGCATCAGCTCCTCGGCCGTGCGCGGCGTGCCGTGGCGCGCGAGGTAGTCGGGATGGGCATGGAAGCCCAGCTCGATGTCGCCGATGCGGCGTGCCACCAATTGCTCCTGGCGCGGGCGCACCATGCGCACCGCGATGTCGGCCTCGCGCCGCAGCAGGTCCTGCACGCGGTTGGTCGACACCAGCTCGACCTTGAGCGCCGGATGGGCCTCGCGCAGCTTCGCCACGATCGGCGGCAGCACCTCCACCGCGACCACCTCGCTGGTCGACACCCGCACCACGCCGCGCACGCCTTCGCCCTGGCCGCTGGCCGCGCGCTGCAGCGAGGCGGCCGTGCTCTCCATGGCCTCGGCATGCGTGCGCAGCGCCAGCGCCACTTCGGTGGGCAGCAGCCCGACCTGCGAGCGCGTGAAGAGCACCACCTCGAGCGCTTCCTCGAGCGCCGCGACGTGGCGCCCGACGGTGGGCTGCGTGATGCCGAGCGCGCGCGCCGCGCCCGAGAGGGAGCCCTCGCGCAGCACGCCGAGGAAGGAGCGGTAGAGCTCCCAGCTGATGGTCCAGGTCATGCATAAATGTATGGCCGATGGCTCATGTTCGGCAATTCCATTCGAACCCGACCCTGCCCAGAATTCATCCATCGATCACTGTTCTGGAGATGTTTCATGGCAAGCAACGACACGGTTCTGGTTCTGGGCGCGACGGGCGGCATCGGCGGCGAAGTGGCGCACCAGCTGCGCGACGCGGGGTGGCGGGTGCGCGCGATGAAGCGCGGCGCGGCCTCCGAGCGGCGCGACGGCATCGACTGGGTGGGCGGCGACGCGATGCAGGCACGCGACGTGCGCGAGGCCGCGCGCGGCTGCGCGGTCATCGTGCATGCGGTCAATCCGCCCGGCTACCGCCGCTGGTCGCAGCTGGTGCTGCCGATGCTCGACCACACCATCGCCGCCGCCAGGGCCGAGGGCGCGACCATCGTGCTGCCCGGCAGCGTCTACAACTACGGCGCCGATGCGTTCCCGCTGCTGGCCGCGGACGCGCCCCAGCATCCGGCCACGCGCAAGGGCGCGATCCGGGTCGAGATGGAGCGCCGCCTCGAGCGCGCGAGCCGCGAGGGCGCGCGCGTGCTGATCGTGCGCGCCGGCGACTTCTTCGGCCCCAAGGCCGGCAACAACTGGTTCTCGCAGGGGCTGGTGAAGGCGGGGCAGCCGGTCGGGGGCGTGAGCTATCCCGGCGATGCCGGTGTCGGCCACCTGTGGTCGTACCTGCCCGACGTGGCCCGCACCATGGTCGAGCTGCTGGCGCGGCGCGACCGGCTCGAGCCCTTCGCCCGCTTCCACATGGCGGGCCACTGGGATGCCGACGGCACGCGCATGGCCGATGCGATCCGCCGCGTGGTGGCGCGCCGCACCGGCACGCAGGTGCGCGTGTCGGCCTTCCCGTGGTGGCCGCTGCTGCTGGCCTCGCCCTTCGTCGCCACCTTCCGCGAGCTGCGCGAGATGCGCTACCTGTGGCGCACGCCCGTGGCCATGGACAACGCGAAGCTGGTGGCGCTGCTCGGCCGCGAGCCGCACACGCCGCTCGACGAGGCGGTCGAGGCCGCGCTCGAGGGCATGGGTTGCCTGCAGGCGGCGCCGCGCGCGGCGCTGGCCTGACAAGGTGTGAATAAACCTGCTGCGCGCCCCGATCTCGCACCTGCGGTCCTCGCCGTACGTGAGTACGGCTGCGGTCCTCGGCACGACCTCGGGGCGCTCGCGACGGTTTCCTCACACCTTGTGAGCACTGCGCGAGGGCGTCGTTTTCTCGACGGTCGGGCCGGGATGCTGATAGCCTGAGGTGCCGCGCTCAGCCATCGCAACCCAGCCCTTCTCGCCATGCCCGACTTCCGCTCGCCCGACTTCCTGATCGGCCACGTGCAGCACACGCTCGCGTTCTACGACGGCCGCAGCCTCGATCCGAGCGGCGGCTTCTTCCACTTCTTCAAGGACGACGGCACGGTCTACGACCGCCGCACGCGGCACCTGGTGAGCAGCACGCGCTTCGTCTTCAACAACGCCACCGCCTGGCGCCGCTTCGGCCGACCCGAGCACCTGGCGGCGACGCGCCACGGCCTCGCGTTCCTGCAGCGCGCCCATGCGCATCCGCAAGGCGGCTACCTCTGGGAGCTCGACTGGCACGAGGGCCGTGCGCAGGTGCGCGACGACACCCACTACTGCTATGGCCTGGCTTTCGTGCTGCTCGCGCATGCGCATGCGGCGATGGCCGGCGTGGACGAGGCGCGCGCGGGCATCGAATCGACCTGGCAGTTGCTCGAGCGGCATTTCTGGGAGCCGCGCCACCAGCTCTATGCGAACGAAGCCACCGCCGACTGGGCGGTGTCTCCCTACCGCGGCCAGAACGCCAACATGCATGCCTGCGAGGCGATGATGGCGGCCTTCGAGGCCACGGGCGACGCGAAGTACCTCGACCGCGCGGCGACGCTGGCGCAGGCGATCGCGCTGCGCCAGGCCGACCTGACCGGGGGCAGGGTCTGGGAGCACTTCCGCGAGGACTGGACGGTCGATGCCGACCACAACCGCGGCAACCGCGCCGACATCTTCAAGCCCTGGGGCTTCCAGACCGGCCACCTGACCGAGTGGACCAAGCTGCTGCTGCAGCTCGAGGGCCTGCTCGCCGGCCGGGGCGTGGCAACGGACTGGATGCTGCCGCGCGCGCAGTCGCTGTTCGAGGCGGCGATGCGCCATGGCTGGGACGCCGAGTTCGGCGGCCTGGTCTACGGCTTCGATCCCGAGGGCGCGCTCTACGATGGCGACAAGTACTTCTGGGTGCAGGCCGAGAGCTTCGCGGCCGCCGCGCTGCTCGCGGTGCGCACCGGCGAATCGCGCTACTGGGACTGGTACGACCGGATCTGGGACTACGCCTGGCGGCACATGGTCGACCACGAGCATGGCGCGTGGTTTCGCATCCTGTCGCGCGACAACCGCAAGCTGGGCAACGAGAAGAGCCCGGCCGGCAAGACCGACTACCACACGATGGGCGCCTGCCACGACGTGCTGCGCGCCCTCGGCGCTTGAAGCAACTCAGTCATCCATGGCGCTGCGCGCCACCCGCATCGCATGAAACGGCCGGTGGGATCAAAGACGGAAGCGGACTTCCGGACGCAGAGGACGCGAAGGTTGCGCGAAGGACGCGAAAGGAAGGCAAGAAAAATTTTGAATTTCTCTTTTGCGTTCTTCGCGAAATCTTCGCGTCCTCTGCGTCCGGCTGTTGGCGTTTCATTTCAGAACACCGACAGCCCCGTGCGCGCCACGAACATCTCGAGCGCCTTCATGCCCAGCAGCGAGTTGCCGGTGGCATCGAGCGCGGGCGACCACACGCTGAGCGTGAGCCGGTCGGGCACCACGGCCACGATGCCGCCGCCCACGCCGCTCTTGCAGGGCAGGCCGATCGAGAAGGCCACGTCGCCCGCGGCGTCGTAGGTGCCGCAGGTGAGCATCAGCGCGTTGATGCGCCGGGTCTGGCGCTCGCTGGTGATCGCGGCCTCGCCGTCGATCGGGTGCGCGCCGTCGCGGCACAGGTAGCCCGCGGCGCGCGCGAGCTGGCGGCAGCTCATGCGCAGCGCGCACTGGTGGAAGTAGGTGTCGAGCACCTCGGTCACGTCGTTGTCGAGCTTGCCGAAGCTCTTCATGAAGTTGGCCAGCGCCACGTTGCGAAAGCCGGTCTCGGCCTCCGAGCGCGCGACCTCCTCGTCGAAGCCCACGGGCTCGCCCGCCAGGCTGGCCATGAGCGCGAGGATGCGCGCCTTGGCGCTGCCGCCCTCGGCGCGCGCATGGCTCACGAGCCGGTCGGCGACCGCGATCGCGCCGGCATTGATGAAGGGGTTGCGCGGCTTGCCCTGCTCGTTCTCGAGCTGTACCAGCGAGTTGAACGGATTGCCCGAGGGCTCGCGGCCGATGCGCTCCCACAGCGCGTCGCCCACGGCCTGCATCGCAAGAGTGAGAGTGAACAGCTTCGAAACGCTCTGGATCGAGAACGGCGTGTCGGCATCGCCGGCCGCGGCCTCCTCGCCGTCGCAGGTGCGCAGCGCGATGCCGAACTGCCGCGCGTCGACGCGCGCGAGCGCCGGGATGTAGCTGGCCACCGTGCCGGCCTGGCCCAGCAGCGGTTGCATCGCGGCCGCGATCTCGTCGAGCACGGGCTGGAATCGGATGGGTGTCGCCATGTCGCTCGTTCCTTCAGGCGCGGCGCGCGCCGCCGCGGTTGACCAGCACGATGCCCACCGCCACGCCGGCCAGCGCCACCACCAGCTGCGGCGTGAGCGGCTCGGACAGCAGCAGCACGCCGAACACCAGCGCGAACAGCGGCGTGAGGAAGGTGAAGGAGGACATCTGCGTGGCCGGGTAGTGGCGCAGCATCCACATCCACGCGAGGTAGCTCGCGAAGGCGCCGATCACGGTCTGCAGCGCGATCGAGCTCCAGGCCCAGGCCGAGTAGTGCGTGCCCCAGGTCTCGCCGAGCAGCAGCGAGATCACGGGGCAGACCGCGGCAGTCACCGCGACTTGGTAGAACAGCGTCTTTTCGGCGCTCGCGGTGGCGAGTTTGGTGGCGCGCAGGGTCAGCGTGGTCAGGCCCCACAGCATGCCGGCGGCGAGCGCCAGCGCATCGCCACGCAGTTGCGACGAGGAGGTATGGCCGAAGCCTTCGCTGAAGGCCAGCACCACGGCCGCGAAGGCGATCGCGAGCCCGGCCCACTGCAGGCCGCGCAGCCGCTCGGCCGGCACCCAGCGCGGCAGGAACAGCGAGACCCAGAACGGCGCCGTGTAGAGGAACACCGTGAGCCGCGAGGCGCTGGTGAGCTGCAGCCCCAGGTAGATGCCCGCGAACTCTCCCGCGAACAGCAGCCCCGCGAGCAGCCCGCCGGGCAGCGTGCCGTCGCGTTCGAACAGCGGCACCTTGCGCCAGGCGCACCACAGCCCCAGCAGCACCACCGCGCCGGCCATGCGCATCGAGGCCTGCCACATCGGCGGCACCTCGGCCACGGTGGTCTTGATGAGGATCTGCTGCAGGCCCCAGAAGGCGCAGCAGACGACGAGCATGCCGATGGCGAGCGCGTCGAGGTGGGTTTTTCTCTGGGTCATCTGTTGTTCGTCGGGGGAGGGGCGGCCCGCGGGGATGCGAGGGCGGTGCCGGCGATCCTAGCGCGCGGCCGTTTCATCGATGCGCGCTCAGCGCCCCGCGACCGGGTACGGCGGCTTGCCGCGCGTGCCCACCATCAGGTCGGGCACCACCGCCTCGACGTCGGGCAGCGCGCGCGCCGCGCGTTCGAGCTTGCGCGCCAGCGCGGGCAAGGGCACGCAGCCCTGCAGGTAGACCCAGCGCCGCTGCACCATGACCCACACGCTGCCCTGGCGCAGGCCCGGTACCGCCTCGAGCGCGGCGCGCACCTTGGGCGCGAGCGGCTTGTCGTAGCGGTAGGCGTTGCTGTCGCTGCATTTGCCCGCGAGCCAGCAGCTGGTGCCGCGCTCGAGCCGCGAATGGATCTGGATGCGGCGCTCTTCGGCCGTGTAGAACGGGCCTTCGGGTTCGGGGCAGCCCGGCAGTCCGGCCGAGACGCGGAAGAAGGGATCGTCGAACCAGTTCTGCTTGGCAGGCGAGGCGGCGTCCTGCGCGCTCGCCACATGCGGCGCGGCCACGGCGCACAGCAGGGCGAGCACCGGCGCCGCGTGCTTCACAAGGGATGTTCCGTGTAGAAGCGGCCGCCGTGGAACAACAGCGGCGAGGCGCCGGCGTCGTGGCTGCAGCGCTCCACCTCGCCGACGAAGATCACGTGGTCGCCCTCGTCGTAGCGGCTGCGGTTGAAGCACTCGAAGCTCGCCGCGGCGCCCGCGAGCACCGGCGCGCCGCCCAGGCCCTCGGTGAAGGCCACGTCGGCCCAGCGGTCGATGTCCTTGGTGGCGAAGCGCTCGGCCAGCGTCTTCTGGCTGGCCGCGAGGATGTTCACCGTGTAGTGCGAGCCGGCCCGCAGCGCGGCCATCGAGGCGGCGCTGCGCGACAGGCTCCACAGCACCAGCGGCGGCGACAGCGAGACTGAATTGAAGGAGTTGGCGGTGAGCCCGACCAGCGTGCCGTTGGCCGCGCGGGCCGTGACGATGGTCACGCCGGTGGCGAACATGCCGAGCGCCGCGCGGAATTCAGCGGACGAGAAGGTGGGCGGCTGGGCGCTGCGCAAGGTGGTCACGAAGGAGCGGGAACGGTGGAGGGCAGGGGCCTATTCTGGCGCACCCGTCCTTCCCGCCCCCGGCGCGGCCGACATCACCTCGGTCACGAAGCGGGTGTAGGCCGCCGCGGCCGGCGAGGGCGTGCGGCCCGCGAGCGTGACCAGGCCGTAGTGGGTGCGCATGCCTTCGAGGCCCGCGATGGGCAGCGGCACCAGCGGCTGGGTCTCGTGGCGGAAGGCCGGCGCATCGGGCGCCAGCACCACGGCGCGCGCCGTGAGCGCGAGATGGCGCAGGGTGCCGGTATCGTCGCAGACCAGGTTGAACACGCCGCGGCCGGCGCGCTTCGCCTGGCGCTCGAACTGCGCTGCTACGCGCGCGGGCAGCCTGGGTCCGGCGACCGGGTAGTCCATCGCCTGCTCGAGCGTGACCGAGGCCAGCCTGCGCAGCGGATGGCGCGGCTGCACGAAGAACGACACCGGCACGTCGGGCAGCCGCGTGGTCTCGAGGCCGCCCTGGCGCGCGAGGTCGCGCGTGTCGGCGATGAACAGGTCGATCTCGCGCCGGTGCAGCCGCTCGGCCAGCGTGGCGGTGTCGGCCACCTCGGTGCGCACCGAGAGCTGCGGATGCCGCTGCACCAGCAGCGTGAGCGCCGCGCGCCCGAGCATGCCGGCCGCGAACGGACCCAGGCCCACCTGCAGGCTGCCGGCGGCCAGGCCCTCGAGCTGCAGCACGTCCTCTTTGAGCTGGCGCGCGTCGATGAGCAGTTCGCGGGCGCGCGCCAGCACCAGCTCGCCGGCCTGCGTGAAGCGCACCGTGCCGTAGGCGCGGTCGATCAGCCGGACCTGCAGGCCCTCCTCGAGTGCCTCGATGCTGCGCGAGAGCGCGGGCTGCGAGAGGTGCGAGGCCTGGGCCGCGCGGCCGAAGCTGCCCTGCTCGGCAAGGGCGACGAGGTGCTGGAGCTGGCGCAGCTGCATGGCGATCTTGTGTTTTTCTTCAAATCGATCGACGTATTTTGCATTTGCCAATGGTTTGGCGGCTGCCCAGAATCGCGCCACTTTCCAGCTTCGCGCCAGGCCGCACATGCATCTCCTCCACGTCTTCCCACGCGCGCATCGCGCCGCCGCCGCGTGTGCCGCGCTGGCTTGCGCCATGGCCTTTGCGCAGCCCGCAGTGCCCCTCGCGCCCAAGCCACCGGAGCCCGCCACGCTGGCCGCCAACGCCGAGTTCGCGAAGACGCTGCCCTTCGCCGACCGGCGCGATTTCGAGGACGCGATGCGCGGCTTCATCGGCACCGTGCCCGACGCGCTGGTGCCCGGCGCCGGCGAGCGCCCGGCATGGAGCATGAAGCCCTACGGCTTCCTGCAGGCCGACGCGCCGGCCGACAGCGTCAACCCGAGCCTGTGGCGCCAGGCGCAGCTCAATGCGATCCACGGGCTGTTCCGCGTGACCGATCGGGTCTACCAGGTGCGCGGCTTCGACATCGCGAACATGACCATCGTCGAGGGCGACAGCACGCTGATCGTGATCGACCCGCTGCTCGCCGCCGAGACCGCGCGCGCCGCGCTCGCGCTGTACTACCAGCACCGGCCGCGCAAGCCGGTCGGCACCGTGATCTACACGCACGGCCACGCCGACCACTTCGGCGGCGTCAAGGGCGTGGTCGACGAGGCCGACGTGGCGGCCGGCAAGGTGCAGGTGATCGCGCCCTCGGGTTTCATGGAAACGGCGGTGGCCGAGAACATCCTCGCGGGCAACGCGATGAGCCGGCGCTCGCAGTACCAGTTCGGCTCGCTGCTGCCGCCGGGCGTGCGCGGCCAGGTCGACACCGGGCTGGGCAAGGCGCTGGCGCGCGGCACCGTCACGCTGATCGCGCCCACCGCCACCATCGACAAGCCGACCGAGGAGCGCACCATCGACGGCGTGCAGTTCGTGTTCCAGCTCGTGCCGGGCTCGGAAGCGCCGTCCGAGATGCTGATGTACCTGCCGCAGTTCCGCGTGCTGAACATGGCCGAGGACGTGACGCACACCATGCACAACCTCTACACCATCCGCGGCGCCGAGGTGCGCGACGGCAGCCTGTGGTCGAAGTACATCGACCAGGCGCGCGTGGCCTTCGGCGACAGGACCGACGTGCTGATCGCCCAGCACCACTGGCCCACCACAGGACGCGATCGCATCGTCGAGCTGCTGAAGAAGCAGCGCGACATGTACAAGTTCATCAACGACCAGTCGCTGCGGCTGCTCAACCACGGCTACACCGCGTCCGACATCGCCGAGACCCTGCGCATGCCCGCGAGCCTCGAACAGGAATGGTCGGCGCGCGGCTACTACGGCACCCTGCGGCACAACGCGAAGGCGGTCTACCAGAAGTACCTGGGCTGGTACGACGCCAATCCCGCCAACCTCAACCCGCTGCCGCCCGTGGCACAGGCCCGCAAGACGGTGGAGTACATGGGCGGCGCCGAAACGGTGATCGCGCGCGCCCGCGGCGATTTCGCCAGGGGCGAGTACCGCTGGGTCGCGAGCGCGATGAGCCAGGTGGTGTATGCCGATCCCACGAACCGCGCGGCGCGCGAGCTCGGCGCCGATGCCCTCGAGCAGCTGGGCTACCAGTCGGAGGCCGGCACCTGGCGCAGCGCCTACCTGGTGGGCGCGATGGAGCTGCGCAACGGCGTGCCGAAGATTCCGTCGGGCGGCACCGCCAACGCCGACACGCTCAAGGCCGTGAGCAACGACCTGTTCTTCGACTACCTCGGCGTGCGCCTCGATGCCGTGAAGGCCGAGGGCAAGCGGCTGGTCATCAACTGGAACTTCACGGATTCGAAGCAGCAGTTCGTGCTGACGCTCGAGAACTCGGCCCTGACCCACATCGCCGGGCGGCAACCGGATGCCGACGCCACGGTGACGCTGAGCCGCGCCACGCTCGACGCCGTGACGCTGAAGCAGACCAGCTTTCCGGCCGCGGTGCTGGCCGGCCAGGTGCGCATCGAGGGCGACCGCGCAAAGCTGGCCGAACTGATGGCGATGCTCGACAGCTTCGAGCCGATGTTTCCGGTGGTGGAGCCGCGCTGAACGCGGCTCAGGGCAGGTCGGGCAGCGGCATGCCGCCGACGACGACCTGGCCCAGCGTGTCCAGGTAGGTCTGCCAGAAGCGCGTGGGCTGCTGGCCCTTGCCGGGCCGGCCGAAGTCGCACACGCCGGTGGGAAAGGCGGCCTTCAGGCGCGACCACTGCGCGTCCGAGAACACCACCGCGCCGTAGCTCGCGCGGTCGAGCGGCGCGAGCTGGCACTCGAGCACGTCGCCCGTGATGGCCTCGCCGGCCGCCATGCGCGTCGAGCCGTCGGCCAGGCCGGTGCATTCGAGCATCGAGAGCCCCGTGCCGTCGGCGCTACCGCAGCGGTCGTTGGCGCTGGCGGGGCGATGGGCGATCACCTTCTGCGCGAGCGGCGTGGCGCCGCCGTCCTGCTCGATCGCACCGAGCCAGGCATCCATCGTGTCGTAGGCCTCGTGCTGGCTGCCGGCCTGGTACCAGATCGCCTGGTTGGCGTGGCCGCCGTTGGCGCGGTCGAGCCGCGCGCGCAGGGTCCACGAGCGGTGCTGGTGATGGATGCCGCTGATGTCGAGCGTGCGGATGTCGATGATCGCGACCTGGCCCAGGCCGTTGGCCTGGTTGAACGAGCCCGAGCGGTACGAGGCCTCGATCGCGCCCGGGTCGGCCGCCACGCGCGGCGCCTGCAGCGCGTAGTCGATGGTGTGCGAGCCGATGTTCGCGTTGAGGTCCACGAATTGCTCGGCGCTGATGCGGCCCGCCTTCAGCGCGAGCAGGCCGTACTGCAGGCCCACGTTCGAGTAGGGCCGGTTGGCGAAGCCGTCGGGTCGCTTGCCGAAGATCGAGATCGCCGAGTCGGCCGAGGTGCAGCGCGCGCCGCCGGGGTTGAAGGTGGCGTCGTAGCGCGCGCCCGGGGGCGCGTCGCAGCCGCCGAGCGCGGTGGGCGAGGTGCCGGGAAGGTTCGCGATGTTGGTCGCGTAGGGGTTCAGGTTGTTGTTGAACTTGTAGAAGTCGATCCACTCGGTGCACACGGCGGTGTTCAGGTGGCCCGAGGCGGCGGCCTGCTGATCGGGCGTCCACGCGGTGGCGGTGCGGCCGAAGTAGTTGCGCAGCAGCGCGCAGTCCTCGACCTCGTTGCCGGTCGATCCCGCATCGGGAAAGGAGGCGCCGACGATGATCCCCTGGTAGAGGCCCGGATAGGCGTTGGCCATCCACTGCTGGGCGATGGCGCCGCCCGAGCTGCCGTAGCCGAAGGTGTAGCGCAGCTCGCCGTAGGCTTCGACGATGCGCTCCTTGGCCATCATCGTGGCCTCGGCCTGCACGGCGATGTTGCAGTTGTGGCCCGAGTCGTTGAGCGACACGGCCAGCACCGCGAAGCCGCGCGAGAGCGCATCGCGATCGAGCACGCGCTGCGAGGACAGGGCGTTGGACTGGCCGTAGCCGTTGCCGCAGCCCGAGCCATGCTGGATCAGCAGCTTGCGGTTCCACCCGGCCTGCGGCTGCCACGGCGCCCAGGGCTTCGCGGGATCGAACAGCACCGCCACGTCGTAGTAGTCGCGGTCCTGCACGCCGGTCTCGATGCGCACCACGAAGGGCACGGTGCGGCCCTGGTCGGTGGTGGTGGTGGCGATGTCGGCCGGCGGCCGGGCCGGGTCGTAGGGCTGGAAGCCCGCGATGGCCGGATCGCTCGACAGGTACTTGAAGCTGTAGCTCACAGGGCGGTTGCAGTCGGCGTCCTGCGCGCCGGCATCGCAGGCCCAGGGCTGGATCTGCGGGCCGTAGAGGATGCGCCCGCCGTTGGCGTGGTTGGTGATCACTAGCGACGACAGCGCCGTGTCGCCGGCGCGCGCGCTCAGCAGGTGGCGGCCCTCGCTCATGCCGGTGACCAGCCCCATGAAGCGCTCGCCGGGCCGCATCGCGAACGCGGACGACACGTCGGTGCCGTCGAGCTCGATGCGCAGCGCGCTCGCCGCGATGCCCGCGGCCGGCACGATCTCGACCAGCGCGTCGCCGCCGCTGACGAGGTCCGCGCGGTTCGACAGCACCTTGATGTCGGCCGCCTTGGTCGTCGTTGCGGGCGGCTGCGCGGGGTTGCCCGTGCTCGCGGGCGGAAGGCCCGCGAAGCGCGCGCCGCCATCGCCGCCGCCGCAGCCGGCAAGCAGCGCGCCGCCACCGATGCACCACGCCGCCAGCAGCACGCCGCCGCGGCCGCTCCATGTCTTCTCGCTCATCGTGTCTCCAGGTATTGATTGGCGGCGCGATGCTAGGCAGCGCACGCGGCCATGGCTTCCACGAAACGGCGCGGCTTTTCAGAATCTTGCAATTGCTTGCGGGCGCTGCGGGCAAACCTGCATGCCCGCGGCGGGCCGTGCGTCGGACACTCGTGCCTTCCTTCCCCGACAGAAAGACCAGACGCCCGTGCAGACCTTCGCCGAGCGATTCGACACCACGACCGCATCCCGCACGAAGTTCGAACCCGAGGCGGTCCTGCTGCAGGACCAGGGCCTCTGGCCCGGGCTGCGGCTCGAGGAGTGGCGTGGCTCGGGCGGCGAGATGCCCGAGACCGTGCTGTTCCAGCATGGCGTGATGCTTCACCACGAGGCACTGACCTCCGCGCGCATCCACTGGTCGGGGCACCGGCCGGTGACGGGCGACTTCGCACCGGGCAGCTTCGGCATCTTTCCCGCCGGGCTGTCGTACAGCGGGCATGCGCGCGGCCGCTGGCGCGGCGTGGTGCTGGGGCTGACGCCGGGCCTGGTGCAGGCCGTCTCGAGTTCGCCGGGCGCGAGGACGGTCGAGCTGGTGCCGGGCAACGGCATCCGCGACGGCTTTGTCTGGCAGGCCAGCCTCGCGCTCGCCGCCGACATCCGCGAGGGCTATCCGGGCGGCGCGATCTACGGGGAAAGCATCGCGGTGGCGCTGGCGGCCTACCTGCGGCGGCACCATGCGGCCGATCCGCGGCTGCAGGTCGAGCGCATCGAGGCCGGCGACGCGCTGCGCCGGCGCGTGCAGCAGTTCATCCTCGACCAGTTGCAGGAGAAGCTCACGCTCGCCGAGATGGCCGCCTTCGTGCAACTCGATGTCTATTCGTTCGCGCGCTGGTTCAAGCGCGCCTTCGGCATGCCGCCGCACCGATACCTGATGGCCGCGCGGATCGCGCGCGCGAGGACGCTGCTGCTGCGCACCGAGCTGAGCCTGGTCGAGATCGCGCTGCAGTGCGGCTTCAGCAGCCAGAGCCACCTGTCGAGCGCGTTCCGGCGCTTCGCCGGCATCGCGCCCGGCAGCTACCGGGCGCGCGGGAGGGAATGAGGCAGCGGCGGTGCGCCGCTCACGCCTTCAGCAGCTTCAGCCGCACCAGACTCTCGGCCGTCGCGACGATCGCCTCCTCGGCCGAGCGCGGATTCCATCCAAGCAGCCGCCGGGCCTTCTCGCTGGTGGCGTTCATGTTCACGCCGAGCATCGGCACGACGGCCTTCATGCGCGGGTCGGTCTTGGCGCCGAGCCGCACCAGCCAGTTCGGCAGGACCCGCGTCGACACCTTCTGCGCCGCCGCGCCCATGCGCTCGCGCAGGATGCCCGCCACGTCGGCCAGCCACAGGCTGTCGCCCGCGATCGCGAGGAAGCGCTCGCCCTTGCCGGCCGGATGCGTCATCGCGAGCAGGTGCAGGTCCGCGACATCGCGCACGTCGACGAAGCCCGAGTTGATCTTCGGCGAGCCGGGCTGGCCGTCCATCATTCCCTTGATGATCTGGATCGAGTGCGAGAAGTCGGCGCCGAGCGCGGGGCCCAGCACCGCGGTCGGGTTGACGGCCGCGAGCTCGAGGCCGCGGCCTTCCTTCTCGACGAAGGCCCACGCGGCGCGCTCGGACAGCGTCTTCGACCGCTGATAGGGCGCGACATCGCCCGCGAGGTTGCTCCAGTCCTTTTCATTGAAGGGCCGGCCCATCGGCCCATGCCCGACGCCGACCGCGCCGAAAGCCGAGGTGAGGACCACGCGCTGGACGCCCGCGTCGCGCGCGGCACGCAGCACACGCAGGTTGCCGTCGACGGCCGGCCGGACCCAGTCCTCGTCGGTGGCGTAGGTGCCCGATGGCGTCGGCGAGGCGCCGTGGATCACGTAGGTGCATCCCTTCGCGGCCTCGGCCCAGCCGGCGTCCGCGCCCAGGTCCGCGACCACGAAGCCCAGCCGCTCGCCCGGCTCGGCGCCGCCCGTTTTGAGGTGTTCGCGGACCTCCGCTTCCAGTGCGAGCGTGCGCACGGTCGTGCGCACGCGAAATCCCTGCTCGAGCAGCGCGAGGATGCAGTGCTGCGCGATGAAGCCGGTGCCACCGGTGACCAATACCAAAGCCTGTTCCATATCCGTTCCTTGTTCGTCCGTGATGCGAGATGCGGAACGATATTTCGAGGAGGTCGGACTGTGAATGCTTGGGAGTGCGCTTTGCTTGCGCGATAGTACGAAGATGAGCGCCGATCCCTTCTCCGACATCCTCAAGTTGACCCATGCGCAGAGCCTGGTGACCGGCGGCTTCACGGCCGGCGGCACCTGGGCCCTCCGTTTTCCGGCGCCCGACAAGATCAAGTTCTTCGCCGTCGTGAAGGGCCACTGCTGGGTCCGCATCGAGGGGGAGCCCGAACCCGCGCGCTTCGAGACCGGCGACGTGGGGCTGCTGTCGGCGCACCGCTGGTCGATCCTGTCCAGCGATCCCGAGGCCGAGCCGGTCGACGCCATGGGCCTGTTCTCGGGCGCGGGCCGCTCCTCGGCGCAGCTCGGCGACGGCAGCGAGTTCGCGCACATCGGCGGCCACGTGCTGCTCGACCCGGTCAGCGGGCCCTTGCTGCTGAATGCGCTGCCACCGTGGATCCATGTCCGCGCGTCGGCGCCGCAGGCCCCGGTGTTCCGCTGGCTGCTCGATCACCTGATGGAGGAGCGCACCCAGGCACAGCCGGGTGCGCAGCTCGCCGCGGCCCAGCTCGCGCAGCTGCTGTTCATCCAGATCCTGCGCGCGCACCTGGGAACCTCGGGTCCGCTGGTCGCGGGCTGGCTGCGCGCCCTGAGCGAGCCGCGCATCGCGCCGGCCCTGCGGGCGATGCACGACGATCCCGCGCGGTCCTGGCACCTCGAGGAACTGGCCAGCGCCTGCGCCATGTCGCGCACCACCTTCGCCTCGCACTTCAAGGCCGTGGCCGGCATCCCGCCGCTGGGCTACCTGACCGAGTGGCGCATGCGCCTGGCCGAGCGCGCCCTGGGCGAGGACGACACGCCGGTCGCGCTCGTGGCGCAGAGCCTGGGCTACAGCTCCGAGAGCGCGTTCAGCAATGCGTTCAAGCGCGTCACCGGGAGTTCGCCGACGGCCTACCGGCAGGCGCTGCGCGCGGGGGCGGGCCGTGCGGCGGTGGAACTGCCGGGCCGCGAGGCGGTGCCGCAGGAGTCCTAACCGAAGAACCAGTAGCAGACCGCGATCGCCGCGACCACGCCCGCCAGCTCGGCCAGCAGCGCGCAGGCCACCGTGTGCCGCGCGCGCTGGATGCCGACCGCGCCGAAGTACACGGCCAGCACGTAGAAGGTGGTCTCGGTGCTGCCCTGGATGGTGGCGGCCGCGAGCGCGGGGAAGCTGTCGACGCCCTGGCTCTTCATGGTCTCGATCAGCATCGCGCGTGCCGCGCTGCCCGAGAAGGGCTTGACCAGCGCGGTCGGCAGGGCGTCGACGAAGCGCGCGTCGAAGCCGCCCGCATGCACCAGCCAGCGCACGCCCTCGAGCGCGAGGTCGAGCGCGCCCGAGGCGCGCAGCACGCCGATCGCGCACAGCATCGCGACCAGGTAGGGCAGCAGGTTCTTCGCGATGTCGAAGCCTTCCTTGGCGCCCTCGATGAAGCATTCGTAGACCTTCACGCGTTTCAGCGCGCCGGCCAGCAGGAAGGCGACGAGCACGCCGAACAGCGTGAGGTTGCCCAGCAGCGAGGAGAGCGCGGCGATGGCCGCGGCCGAGAGCGTGCCCAGCAGGGCCATGAAGCCGCCGAGCAGCAGCGCGCCCGGCAGCAGGTAGGCCAGCACCACCGGGTCCCACAGCCTGAGCCGCTGCACCGCGGCCACCGACAGCAGCCCGACCAGCGTGGAGGCGCTGGTGGCCAGCAGGATCGGCAGGAACACCAGCGTGGGATCGGCCGCGCCCTGCTGCGCGCGGTACATGAAGATGGTGACCGGCAGCAGCGTGAGCGAGGAGGCGTTGAGCACCAGGAACAGGATCTGCGCGTTGGTGGCCGTGACCGGGTCGGGGTTGAGCCGCTGCAGCTCGCGCATCGCCTTCAGGCCGATCGGCGTGGCGGCGTTGTCCAGGCCCAGCGCGTTGGCCGCGAAGTTCATGGTGATCAGGCCCAGCGCCGGATGGCCGGCCGGCACGCCGGGCATCAGCCGGCGGAACAGCGGGCCGAGCATGCGCGCGAGCCAGGCCACGAGGCCGGCCGCCTCGGCGATGCGCAGGAAGCCCAGCCACAGCGTGAGGGTGCCGAACAGCAGCACCATGACCTCGACCGCGAGCTTCGCCATCGCGAACAGGCTCTCGACCAGCGCCGCGAAGACGGCCGGGTCGCCGCCGAACAGCCAGCGGCCGAAGGCGGCCAGCGCCGCCACCAGAAAGAAACCCAGCCACAAGCCGTTGAGCACTCTTTTCCGACCCCTTTTTCTTAGCCTTCTCTTACCCTCGCACGCGCCCGTGGCGCCGCGTCGATCATAGGGGTGACGTTCGTCACCGCCGCGAGCTACATTTCGAGCCATGCCCGCCACCCCGCTTCGCCGCCGCCTTGCCGTGCTCGCCCTGTGCGCCGCGGCCGCATGGATCTCGGGCTGCGCGAGCCTGCCGCCGCCGCCGCCCGACAAGCCGCCGACCCTGGCCTTCACCGACGTGAGGCAGACCGAGCTGGGCCAGCTCGCGTACAAGGACGCGCCGGGCGGCAGCGAAACCCCGCTGTCGGGCTTCCGGCTGCTGCCCGAGGCGGCCTTCGCCTTCGACGCGCGCATCTCGCTGGCGCGCCACGCCGAGAAGTCGCTCGACGTCCAGTACTACCTGATCGAGAACGACGACGTCGGCCTGCTGTTCCTCAAGGAGCTGCGCGAGGCGGCCGCGCGCGGCGTGCGCGTGCGCCTGCTGGTCGACGACCTCTATACCGGCGGCTCCGACGAGGTCTTCAGCACCTTCTCGGCCTTCCCGAACGTGGAAGTGCGGCTGTTCAACCCGCTGCCCTCGCGCGCGAGCTCGCTGGCCACGCGGCTGGCGCTGTCGATCACCGACTTCGGCCGCATCAACCACCGCATGCACAACAAGCTGCTGATCGCCGACAACAGCTTCGCGGTCTCGGGCGGGCGCAACATCGCCAACGAGTACTTCATGCGCAGCACCGCGGCGAACTTCATCGACATGGACGTGATCTCGTGCGGCCCGGTGGTGCGCCAGATGTCGGACGGCTTCGACCGCTACTGGAACAGCCCGCACGTGCGCCCGATCGAGAACATCGCGCCGCTGGCGATGACGCCCGAGGCGGCGCAGCGCCGCTTCGACGAGATCGCGCGCACCGCGGTGCCCGACGTGCCGATCCGCCCGCGCGACATCCTCGACAAGTCGCCCGTGGGCGAGCAGCTGATCACCGGCAAGCTCGACCGCTACTGGGCGCCGTTCACGCTGTTCGTGGACGACCCCGAGAAGATCACGCGCAAGCCCGAGCAGGCCTACCGCGGCAGCGTGACCGAGGGCGCGCTCGGCGTCATCGACTCGGCGCAGCACGACGTGAAGATCGCTTCGCCCTACTTCATCCCGGGCGCGCGCGGCATGGCGCAGATGAAGAAGAACATCGCCTCGGGCGCGCGCATCACGGTGATCACCAATTCGCTGGGCGCCACCGACGAGCCGCTGGCCTACGCGGGCTACGAGCGCTACCGCGCCGACATGCTGAAGATCGGCGTCAACATCTTCGAGATCGCGCCGCTGCTCAGCGGGCGCTCGGGCCAGTTCGGCGACTTCGGCAAGACCATCAGCCGGCTGCACGCCAAGCTCGCGATCGTGGACGACGAGCGCTTCTTCGTCGGCTCGATGAACCTCGACCACCGCTCGGCCGCGGTCAACACCGAGATGGGGCTGGTGATCGACAGCCCCGACATGGTCAACGACTACGACCGGCTGATGCGCACCACCGCGCGCGTCAACATCGGCTACCGCCTGCGGCTGGGGCCCGACGGCCGCCGCGTCCAGTGGCTCGAGTACGACGACGCGGGCGGCGACATCGTCCACGAGGACGAGCCCGGCGAGTTCATCTGGCTGCGCTTCAAGAACTGGCTGCTGCTGCCGATCGTGGGCGAAGAGCTGCTCTGAAACGCCTCGGCGCGCAGGCAGAATCCCCGGCTGCGGGCTCGCGCCGGGTGCTACCACCGGGTAATAATTAAGTTTAAAGTCCCTGGCGCCTTCCGCCCCGGGCCGATCCTTGCCGGATCGTCGCGGCGGCGATGCCCTGTCCCGCCTCTTCTTTCGAAAGCTTCACGGATGGACCTGACCGACGCGACCGATGCCGCCCCCGTCGACGACCTCGACGCCACCTTCGACCTGGCGCCGGTCTCGCTCTGGATCGAGGACTACAGCGCGCTGCGGCGCATGCTCGACGGCTGGCGCGCGCAGGGCGTGACCGACCTCGTCGCCTTCCTGGCCGAGGACCCGCAGCGCGTGCGCGACTGCATGGCCTCGCTGAAGGTGCTGCGCGTGAACCGCCACACGCTCGAGCTGTTCGCGGCCGAGAGCGAGGCCCATCTGCTCGGTTCGCTCGACAGCGTGTTCCGCGGCGACATGTCGGCGACCGTGGTGCACGAGCTCGACCAGCTCTGGCGCGGCCAGATGCGCTTCGAGAGCGAGACCGTGAACTACGCGCTCGACGGCCGCCGGCTCGACGTGCGGGTGCGCGCGCGCGTGCTGCCGGGCCACGAGGCGCACTGGGACCGCGTACTGGTCGCGCTCGACGACGTGACCGAGCGCGTGGCGGCCCAGCGCCGGCAGGCCGAGAGCGAGCGCTACGCGCGCAGCCTGTTCGACCACTCGCCGGTGTCGCTGTGGGTGGAGGACTTCAGCGCGGTGCGCGGCCTGCTCGACAACCTGCGCGCGCGCGGCATCACCGACTTCACCACCTTCCTCAAGGTGCATCCCGAGTTCGTGACCCGCTGCATGCAGGAGATCCGCGTCATCGACGTGAACCACGAGACCCTGCGCATGTTCGGCGCGCCCGACCTGCGCACCCTGCTGGGCAGCCTGTCGCGCATCTTCCGCGACGAGATGCGCGAATCCTTCGCCGAGCAGCTCAACGACCTGTGGAACCACAAGACGCTGCAGCAGCGCGAGGTGATCAACTACGCGCTGTCGGGCGAGATGCTCAACATCCACATGCAGTTCGCGGTGCAGGAGGACCGGCTCGACAGCTGGGACCTGGTGCTGGTCTCGCTGGTCGACATCACCGCGCGCAAGAAGGCCGAGGCCTACCTCGAGTACCTGGGCAAGCACGACGTGCTCACGCAGCTGTGCAACCGCACCTTCTACACCGAGGAACTCAACCGGCTGGCGCGCAAGGGGCCGTGGCCGGTGTCGATCGTGGCGATCGACCTCAACGGCCTGAAGCAGCTCAACGACCAGGAAGGCCACGCCGCTGGCGACACCATGCTGCGCCGCATGGGCGAGGTGCTCGACAAGGCGGTCGACACGCCGTCCTGGCCCGCGCGCATCGGCGGCGACGAGTTCGCGGTGCTGATGCCGCAGACCGACGAGCGCGGCGCCGAGGCGATGCGCGAGCGCATCCTCGCGCTGCTGGAGCTCAACAACCAGTTCCATGCCGGCCAGAGCGGCCATGCGCTGAGCCTGGCGATCGGGCTGGCGACCTGCCATGCGGGCGATTCGCTCGAGGCCGCGCTGCAGCGCGCCGACCGCGCGATGTACGCCGACAAGGCGCTGCACTACAAGGACAGCCCGCACGAGCGCCGCGGCGGCTGAGACCGCGACGGAATTCCTAGACCGGTTGGTAATTCCGCACTCGGGGTGTATGCAAGACGACGCGCGAGACTAGAATTTCGCCATGACCGTCCCGACCGCCAAGCCCTCGTTCAAGGAGCAGATGCTGGCTGCGCGGGAAGAGGCCATCGTGCAGACCGCCAACCGGCTGCTGGCCCAGAAGGGCTTCGAATCGATGACGGTCGACGAGGTCGCGGCCTCGGTGGGCATCGCCAAGGCCAGCCTCTACAAGCATTTCCCGAGCAAGGAAGACCTGGCGGCCGCCGCCATGGTGCGGCTGATGCAGCGCACGCTCGACCTGCTCGCGTCGCTGCCGGCCGACGAGCCGCCGATCGGCAAGCTGCGCGCCACGGTGCGCTGGGCGCTCGAGCTGCAGCTCGCGGGCGAGATGCCCTCGCTGCCGCACCAGAACTCCAGCCTGCGCGCGACCCTGCTGGGCAACCGCGGCTACATCGACCGCTTGGTGACCATCAGCGACACCCTCGGCGGCTGGATCCAGGCGGCCCAGGCCGACGGCTCGATGAATCCGAAGCTGCCCGCGATCGGCGTGCTCTACACGCTCTATGCGCGCGGCTGCGATCCGGTGCTGGGTTTCCTGCAGGGCGGCGGGCAGCACAGCGACGCGCAGATCGTCGAGCTGGTGCTCTCGACCTGCTTCGACGGGCTGGCCGCGCGCTGAAGCGCGGCGCGAATTCCTAGAGCCAGTTGCCGGTGCCCTGCGGCATCTGGATCGTGGTGGCCGGATCGCTGCCGCCGACGAAGGCGCCGATCAGGATGCTCAAGATCGAGACGAACAGGCTCGCGAACAGCGCGGTCCAGAAGCCCGAGACCCGGAAGCCGCGCACCAGCGCCGCCACCAGCAGGATCATCAGCGCGTTGATCACCAGCAGGAACAGGCCGAAGGTCACCAGCGTGAGCGGCAGGGTCAGCACGATCAGCAGCGGCTTCACGACCGCGTTCGCCAGGCCCAGCAGCAGCGCCGAGATGACCAGCGCGCCGGTGCTCTCGAAAGTCAGGCCCTTGAAGATGTGGCTCGCGATCCAGAGCGAGAGCGCGGTGATGGCCCAGTGGATGAGGAAGGGAGCGAGGTTGTCGAGCATGCGCGGGCGGCCGGGGCCGAAGGGCGGTGGTTGGAGGAGAAGTGCGGGCCATCATATCGACGGCCCGCCGCCGCGGATTCAGCGGATCTCGATCAGCAGCTCGGGCCGGAAGCCCTCCTGCTCGCCCTTGCTGCGGTAGCCCAGCGGATTGGCGACCACGCGGCAGCCGTCCTTCACGTAGTCGAAGGCGCAGTGCAGGTGGCCGTGCAGCCAGAGGCTGGCTTGCGGCAGCAGCTCGTCGAGCGAATTGCAGAAGCCCGCCGTGCCGGGCGTGAGCCCGTAGCGCGGATCGGCGCTGGCCAGCGAGGGCGCGAAATGGGTGATGGCGACCGTGGTGCCGTCGAAGGGCTCAGCCAGCGCCTCGCGCAGCCAGGCCTGGCATGTGAGCCCTTGCTCTCGCAGTTCGTTCGACAGGAAGGGCACGCCATTGCGCCGCGAGGACATCTTCTCGAGATAGAAGTCGGCCGCGCGCATCGCCTTGCCGCGCTTCTTGAGCGCCTCGGCGAGGCCGTCGGTGGGCGTCACGAGCGCGTCGAAATCGGCCCACAGCGTGGTGCCGATGAAGCGGATGCCCTCGATCACCAGCGTTTCGCGCTCGAGCCAGAGGATGCCGAGTTCCTCGCACAGCGCGCGCAGCCGGGCATGGGTCTCGTCGAAATCGAGGTTGTCGTACTCGTGGTTGCCCGGCACGTAGATCACGGGCGTCGGCCAGCCCTTCCTGGGCGAGAAGCGGCCGAGGCCGAAGTCGGGCTCCTCCAGGCGCGAGCCTTCCTGGTAGGAGCCTACGTCGCCCGCGAGCACGAGCAGATCGGCGCCCGGCACGGGCTCGGCGTGGAAGCGCGGGTGGGATTCGAGATGCAGGTCCGACAGCAGCTGCAGTTTCATCAGGGTTTCTATCTAGGTGGATCAGCCTATGCGCATCGCGCATAGATCTGGCATTTTTTAACTAGGGTTAACCCCTAATCTATGGGGCATCAACCACTGCAGCGCAGCCAAGAGCCGCGCACCATCATGTTCAGCCTCATTGCCCAAGTGGCACGTTTCTTCCGCTCCTCCGCCAATTCTGCGCCGGCCAGCCACGCCGCGACGCTGATGGAAAGCGCCGATGTGCGCGCGGGCCTCGACGCCCACCACGCGCAGGAACTGCGCGGCGCGGCGGCCGCCTGGCTGCGCGTCGTTCGCTGACCCGCGAACGATTCCAACGCCGGGCGTTTCAGCCCGGCACCTGCTGCCCGAGTATCGAGCCCGCGAAAGCGGCCGCCGCCGAGCGCAGCAGCGATTGCCGCAGCCATTCGTGCGAATGGGCGTGCTGGGCGCGCCGGTGCCAGATGGCATCCACGTGCACCGGCGGCTGGTCGAAGGGCAGGTCGCGCAGCACGAGCTGGTCGCCGATGCCGGTGACCGTCACGAAATGGCGCGGCAGCACCGTCAGCAGATCGGTGGTCGCGACCACCTGGCCGGCCGTGAAGAACTGGTTCACCGTGACCACGATGCGCCGCTCGCGCCCGAGCGCGCCCAGCGTCTGGTCGATGAAGCCGTGGGGCCGGCCCGAGAAACTCACCAGCAGGTGCCGCGCGGCGCAGTAGTCGTCGAGCGTGAGCGGCTGCTCGGCCAGCGGATGGCCGCGGCGCATCACGCATACATATTGGCCCAGGTACAGCCGCTGGGTCTCGAAGGGCACGCCCACGCCCGACTGGCCGCGCGCCGCCAGGCTCGCGATCACGGCCGGGAAGTAGCCGATCGCCATGTCGACCTCCTCGTGCTCGAGCATGCGGCGCGGGTCGCGCGTGGTCAGCGGCAGCACCCGCATCGAAATGCCGGGCGCCTCGGTCTCGGCGATCCGCACCAGGCCCGGCATCAGCTCGGCCGCGGTGGCATCGGCCATCGCCAGCAGGAAGGTGGTGTCGGCGGTGCCGGCATCGAACTCGCCCGGCGCCAGCGTGTGCTGCAGCTGGCGCAGCGCGTCGCGCACCGTGGGCCACAGCGCGAGCGCGCGCGGCGTGGGCTCCACGCCGGCACCGGCGCGGCGCACCAGCTCGTCGCCCAGCACCTCGCGCAGCCGCCGCAGCGCATTGCTCACGGCCGGCTGCGTGATCGACAGGTTGCGCGCGGCGCGCGTGAGGTTGCGCTCCGCCATGACCTCGTCGAAGACGCGAAGCAGGTTGAGGTCGAGTGTGCGGAAATTGACGTCCATCAGTCTTGTGAATGATAAACATCAAAAAGATAAAGTGGAAACTTACTAGGGCAAACCCTAATATCGAGGCATCGGAAATAGAAACACGCCTTGGAGGGCACCATGACCAGCTTCGTACACGTCGACCAACCCACCGTCCACCCCGGCGTCCAGCGCGCCGAAGTCCTGTTCGGCCACCTGAAGGCCGCACGCGGCGGCAGCAGCGCCCGTCCGCTGATCCTGCTGCTGATCGTCGCCATCGTCTCGGCCGTGCTCGTGGTGGCCGACACCATCGTCAGCCACTGGGACGAAGGCGCGCTGCTCGCGGCCTGGGCCCTGGTCTGCGCCGGCGCCTTCGCGGTGATCGCGCTGTTCGCCGGTTCGCTGGCCAACGGTGCCAACAAGCTGGGCGCCACCTGGCTGGCCGCTTCGCGCCGCCGTGCCGCGGCCCGCGCCGACGCCCGCTTCCTCGAAACCGCGCACAGCGACCCGCGCGTGATGGCCGAACTGCAGGCCGCCGTCTGGCGCCAGCAGTCGGAAGGCACGGCGAGCGTGGCCGACGCGGCCCGGATCGACGCGCTGGCTGGCGCTGCCGCCCGTACGCAATCGGCTCGCATGCCCACGCTGTACGAAGCGATGCGCCGCATGAACAGCTCGCGCTACTACTGATCGGCGATCGCGCCCACAAAAAGGCCGCCCTCGGGCGGCTTTTTCGCGTCTGGAGCGCGCCCCTCGCGGGGCGCGTTCACCTCAGGCCGCGAGGCGCTGCTCGATCGCCGCCTTGGTCGCGGGCAGCTCCTTCGGCAGGTGATGGGCCAGTTGCTCGAACAGCTCGTCGTGCAGCTTGAGCTCGGCCTGCCAGGCGGCCTTGTCGATGCTGGTGACGGTGGCGAACTGCTCGGCGCTGAAGTCCAGGCCGGTCCAGTTGAGGTCCTCGTAGCGCGGGCTCACGCCGGTGATGTGGTCGACGCCGTCGGCCTTGCCTTCGATGCGGTCGATCATCCACTTGAGCACGCGCATGTTCTCGCCGTAGCCGGGCCAGACGAACTTGCCGTCGGCGCCCTTGCGGAACCAGTTGGTGGTGTAGATGCGCGGCAGCGTGGCGCCCGAGGCCTGCAGCTTCTTGCCCAGGTCGAGCCAGTGCTGGAAGTAGTCGCTCATGTTGTAGCCCATGAACGGCAGCATCGCGAACGGATCGCGGCGCACCACGCCCTGCTGGCCGGCGGCCGCGGCGGTGGTTTCCGAGCCCATGGTCGCGGCCATGTAGACGCCCTCGACCCAGTTGCGGGCCTCGGTCACCAGCGGCACCGTGGTCGAGCGGCGGCCGCCGAAGATGAAGGCGTCGATCTTCACGCCCTTCGGATCGTCCCAGGCGTCGTCGAGCGCGGGGTTGTTGGTGGCGGCCACGGTGAAGCGCGCGTTCGGATGGGCGGCCTTGGCGCCGGTTTCCTTGGCGATCTGCGGCGTCCAGTCCTTGCCCTGCCAGTCGATGCAATGCGCGGGCGCGTCGCCCATGCCTTCCCACCAGACGTCGCCGTCGTCGGTCAGCGCCACGTTCGTGAAGATCACGTCGCGGTCGAGGCTGGCCATGCAGTTCGGGTTGGTCAGGTCGTTGGTGCCCGGGGCCACGCCGAAGTAGCCGGCCTCGGGGTTGATGGCGCGCAGCGTGCCGTCGGCCTGGGGCTTGATCCAGGCGATGTCGTCGCCGATGGTCGTGACCTTCCAGCCGTCGAAGCCGGCCGGCGGGATCAGCATCGCGAAGTTGGTCTTGCCGCAGGCGCTCGGGAAGGCGGCGGCCACGTGGTGCTTCTTGCCCGCGGGGCTGGTCACGCCCAGGATCAGCATGTGCTCGGCGAGCCAGCCTTCGTCGCGGCCCATGTTCGAGGCAATGCGCAGCGCGAAGCACTTCTTGCCCAAGAGCGCGTTGCCGCCGTAGCCCGAACCGAAGCTCCAGATCTCGCGCGTCTCGGGGTAGTGGACGATGTACTTGGTCTTGTTGCAGGGCCAGGCGACGTCCTTCTGGCCGGCCTCGAGCGGCGCGCCCACGGTGTGCACGCAGGGCACGAACTCGCCGTCGGCGCCCAGCACCTCGTACACGGCCTTGCCCATGCGGGTCATGATCTTCATGTTGACCGCGACGTAGGGGCTGTCGGACAGCTCGATGCCGATGTGCGCGATCAGCGAACCCAGCGGGCCCATGCTGAAGGGCACGACGTACATCGTGCGGCCCTTCATGCAGCCGTCAAAAAGCGGCTGCAGAGTGGCGCGCATCTCGGCCGGGGCCATCCAGTTGTTGGTGGGGCCGGCGTCTTCCTTGTTGGCGGAGCAGATGTAGGTGCGGTCCTCGACGCGCGCCACGTCGCTCGGGTCGGAGGAGGCGAGGAACGAGTTCGGGCGCTTGGCGGGATTGAGCTTCTGGAAGGTGCCGGCGTCCACCAGCTGCTGGCAGAGGCGGTCGTACTCTTCGTTGCTGCCGTCGCACCAGTAGATGGATTCGGGTTTGCACAGCGCGGCCATGTCGGCCACCCAGGCAATCAGCTTGGCGTTCTTGACGTAGGCGGGCGCCTGAATGCCAAGGCCCTTCGTGGGTGCGTTCATCGGAAATCTCCTAAGTTGAAAAATCGTCTTTCCGAACGGTGCGCCACGCCGCAAAGGCGTGGAGGTCCGTTTGAGAAAACGTTTCGGCTCGGGAGAGGAGGATGCGTCAGCGCGGGCCGCACGACCCGCGGACGAGAGCGCAAATGCCTGTCAGGCGAGGAAGACGGCGATCGATGCGAGCAGCAGCATCAGCACGCCGCCGGCGATCGGCAGCACGATCGGCATCAGGTGAACGATCGACTCGACCGTGTCTTGCTCGACGGCAGCGCCGTGCGCGGGCTCGACAGGAGTGGGGTGGGACATCGGGAATACCTCTGATACTTTGAATGACACGAACTGGTGGCATTTTACCGGTGGGGTGCATGCCCGCGGTCTAGGGGGTTGCGAGACCCCTGGAACCAGACGTAACCGGACGGCCGGGCCAGGGTCAGTGCTGCTCCTGCGCCTCGAAGCCCGCCGTGGCCAGCGCTTCCAGCACGCTGGCCAGGTGTTCGCGGCCGCGGGTCTGCAGCACCAGCTCGATGTCGACGTTCTGCGCCGCCAGCATGGTGAAGGCGCGCTGGTGGTGGACCTCGTCGACGTTAGCGCCCGCTTCGGCCACGGTGGCCGTGATCTGGGCCAGCGAGCCCGGCACGTCGCGCGCGCTGACGCGCACCCGCGCGAGCCGGCCGGCGCGCACCATGCCGCGTTCGATGATGGCCGCGAGCAGCAGCGGATCGATGTTGCCGCCCGACAGCACCAGGCCCACGCGCTTGCCCTTGAAGCGTTCGGGGTGGCGGATCAGCGCGGCCAGCCCGGCGGCGCCGGCGCCTTCGACCAGCGTCTTCTCGATCTCGAGCAGCATCAGCACGCCCTGCTCGATGTCGCCTTCGTCCACCAGCACCAGGTCGTCGACATGGCGCGCGATGATCTCGCGCGTCAGCACGCCCGGCGTGCCGACGGCGATGCCCTCGGCGATGGTGCTCTTGCCCTGCGGATGCTGCGTGCCCTGGACCGCGTTGACCATGGCCGGGAAGCGCGTGGTCTGCACGCCCACGATCTCGATGCCGGGCTTGAGCGCGCGCGCGGCCACCGCCATGCCCGCGATCAGTCCGCCGCCGCCGACCGACACCACCAGCGTGTCGAGCTCGGGCTCGGCCGCGAGCATCTCGAGCGCCACCGTGCCCTGGCCGGCGATGATGGCCTCGTCGTCGTAGGGATGCACGAAGGCCAGGCCCTCGCGCTGGGCGAGTTCGACCGCATGGGCGCGCGCCGCGTCGAGCGTGTCGCCGTACAGCACCACCTCGGCGCCGAAGCCGCGCGTGCGCTCGATCTTCACGCCGGGCGTGAAGCGCGGCATCACGATCAGCGCGCGCAGCCCGAGCCGCTGCGCGTGATACGCCACGCCCTGCGCATGGTTGCCGGCCGACATCGCGATCACGCCGCGGGTGCCGCTCTCCGACAGGTCGACGAGCTTGTTGCAGGCGCCGCGTTCCTTGAACGAGGAGGTGAACTGCAGGTTCTCGAACTTGAGGAACACCTGCGCGCCCACGATCTCCGACAGCGTGCGCGATTCCACGCAGGGCGTGTCGAGCACCTGTCCCGAAAGGCGTGCCGCGGCACGGCGTATTTCTTCGATTTCGACCATGGCGCGCATTGTGGACGGAATCGGACACCAGGGTTTTTACCCTTTCGGCGTCTTCCCGAAGCCAAAAGTCTGCGTTATGGTCTGGCCGGTAATTCCCCTCTCTGGAGGTTCGTCCGATGGTCAAGCGTGCGGGTGTCGATGTCGTGGCTGCTGCGGTTCGCGGGCAGGCATTGCCGTCGCCCGGTCTCAAGGAAGCACCGGTGCTCGAGCTCATGTGCTCGCACTTCGTGCTCACGCTCGCCGCCAAGCAGGGGCCGCGCTTCAACGTGCGGCGCGACATCAACGGATTGCTCTCGCTGACCGGCCGCCACCTGGTGTGGCCGGCCGCGGTGCTGCAGCGGCTGCGCGAATTCCTCGGCCGCCGCTGCGCGGGCAACGAGGCCTGGAAGGGCGTCGAGAACCTCGACGGCCGCACGCTGCTCGAGCGCCACGGCGTCTGGCGCGGCCCGTACGAGGAAGGCACGCTGTTCTTCTACCTCGACGAGTACGCGAAGGACCAGCCGAAGGACCTGCTGTCGGTGCTGGCCGTCACGCGCGACTGGCTCACGCATGCGCTGCGCAAGCAGTCCACGCTGGTCGAGAAGAACATCGATGCGCTCGCGGGCCTGCTGCAGCTCAACAAGGCCGAGCGCGCGCTGCTGCTGTACGGCACGCTCGCGCGCTACCAGCGCGACCTGCGCTCGCTGCTGGTCGAGTTCAAGGTCAACAACGCGCCCGAGGCCTATGCCGCGATCGCCGACATCGCGGGCGTGAACGCGAGCGAGGTCGGCGAGGCGCTGCGCGCCGGCTCGCGGCTCGAGCGCATCGGGCTGGTCGAGAACCTGATCTCCGAACACAACATCACCGACCTCGCCGACCTGATGAAGGTCAGCGAGAAGCTGCCGCCGGTGCTGATGCGCGAGTACCGCGACCACAACGAGCTGATGGCCGTGTTCACGCGGCCCTCGGCCAAGAGCGCGCTGCTGCCGAACGACTTCTCCTTCGTCGACGAGGAGGTGCGCGTGCTCGTCACGCTGCTGCGCGCGGCGGTCGCGCGCAAGGAGCTCGGCGTGAACGTGCTGCTCTATGGCCCGCCCGGCACCGGCAAGACCGAACTCGCCAAGGTGGTGGCGCAGGCCGCGGGGCTCGAGCTGTTCGAGGTCGAGTACGCCGACCGCGACGGCAACTCGCTGTCGGGCCGCGACCGCTACCGCTCGCTGCAGATCGCGCAGGTGTTCCTCAAGGGCAGCGCCCAGGCCGCGCTGCTGTTCGACGAGGTCGAGGACGTGTTCCCGCCGATCAGCACCGAGGCCGCGCAGTACATGGCGCGCGCCGAACAGATTCCCGCGCCGGCCAACGGCAGCGTCAGCGGCAAGGCCTGGGTCAACCAGATCCTCGAGGCCAACCCGGTGCCCACGCTGTGGGTCACCAACCGCATCGAGCAGATCGATCCCGCGTTCCGGCGCCGCTTCGCCTACCACCTCGAGCTCAAGTCGCCGCCGCCGGGCGCGCGCGAGCAGCTGGTCAAGAAGACGCTCGAGGGCGTGACGGTGTCCGAGGCCTTCACCGCCAAGCTGGCCGGGCGCAAGGGCCTGACGCCGGCGCAGATCCGCACCGCGGTGCGCTTCGCGGGCCTGGCCCAGACCGACGACGCCTCGGTCGAGGCGCTGATCGAACGCCAGCTGCGCAATGCCGACCTCGCGCTGGGCACCACCGACACCGGCCGCGGCGAGCGCCGCACCGTGACCACCTACGACCTCGACATGCTCAACGTCGAGACCCGCTTCGAGATCCCGCGCGTCGTCGAGGCGCTGAAGGCGCGCGGCCACGGCACGCTGTGCTTCTACGGCGCGCCCGGCACCGGCAAGACCGCGCTCGCCGAGCACATCGCCAAGGCCATCGCGCGGCCGCTGATCGTGCGCCAGGCCAGCGACCTCATGAGCAAGTACGTCGGCGAGACCGAGCAGAACATGGCCGCCATGTTCCGCGAGGCCGAGAGCGAGAAGGCCGTGCTGCTGCTCGACGAGGCCGACAGCTTCCTGCAGGACCGCCGCGGTGCCCAGCGCACCTACGAGGTCACCGAGGTCAACGAGATGCTGCAGGGCATGGAGCGCTTCAACGGCATCTTCGTGTGCACCACCAACCTGCTCGACCGGCTCGACCAGGCGGCGCTGCGGCGCTTCACCTTCAAGATCAAGTTCATGCCGCTGACCGCGGCGCAGCGCGAGCGCATGTTCGTGACCGAGGCGCTCGCGGGCGATGCGTCGCTGCTCACGGGCGAGGTCCGCGCGCGGCTGACGCAGCTTTCGCAGCTGTGCCCCGGCGATTTCGCGGCGGTGAAACGCCAGACCGATATCCTGGCGACCGAGTTCTCGGCGGCCGAATTCCTCGACCAGCTCGAGGCCGAGCACCGCATCAAGCCCGAAGTGCGCGAATCGCGCGGCATGGGTTTCGTGCAGTAGCGGCCCCGCACGGCCGGAGCGCAGCAAGAACAAGGGCGGAAGGGAAGCCGCCGACAGGCCGGGAGCCACGTGCTTTCCGGGTTCCAGACGTCCGCCCGCGTCCGCGGGCCCGCATGAGGGAGATTTCGATGAGCTTTCGCAACCCAGGCCGTGCGCGGCCACACGCCGGGGCTTCGAGCCGCTGGGCCCTGGCCGGTGCGCTGGCCCTCGCGGGGCTGCTCGCCGGCTGCGGCGGTGGGGGCGGCGGCGGAGGCGGGGGCCTGCCGTTCCTGCCGGGAACGGGGACCGGGACCGGAACCGGAACGCCCGGCACCGGCGACGACGACGCGATCGTCGCCTCCTCGAGCGTGGCCGGCCAGTGCGCCGCGCCACGTCCCGGCATCAATCCGGCCACCGGCCTCGGCTACCCCGACCGCGCCGGCTCGCTGGCGATCGAGAAGCGCTGGGTGCGCGCCTGGATCGACGAAACCTACCTCTGGTACAACGAGGTGCCGACCACGCTGAAGGCGGCCGACTACGCGACGCCGGTGGCCTACTTCAACGTGCTGAAGACCCCGCTCACCACGGCCTCGGGCCGTGCCAAGGACCGCTTCCACTACGTCTACGACACCGAGGTCTACCGCCAGCTCTCCGAGGCCGGTGTCTCGGCCGGCTACGGCATCGAGTTCGCGTTCGTGCGCAACTCGCGCCCGCGCGACCTGCGCGTGGCCTTCACCGAACCGAACTCGCCGGCGGCCAACGCCGGCATCGCGCGCGGCGCCAAGATCCTCGAGGTCGACGGCATCAGCGTGGTCAACAGCACCAACACCACCGCCATCAACAGCGCGCTGTCGCCCGCCGCGCTCGGCGAGTCGCACAGCTTCAAGCTCGAGGAGGCCGGCGGCGCCACGCGCACCGTCACGCTGGCGTCGGCACAGATCACGCGCACGCCGGTGCAGAACGTGAAGACCGTCGACACGGCGAGCGGCCGCGTCGGCTACCTGCTGTTCAACGACCACATCACGACCTCCGAGGCGCAGCTGATCGCGGCCATGAACAAGTTCAAGGCCGACGGCGTGCAGGACCTCGTGCTCGACATGCGCTACAACGGCGGCGGCCAGCTCAACATCGCGAGCCGGCTCGCCTACATGGTCGCCTCGCCGGCCGCCACTGCGGGCAAGACCTTCGAGCGGCTCGCCTTCAACAACAAGAATCCGTTCGGCTTCCAGGCGCCGCTGCCCTTCCTCGGCACCTCGCGCAACAGCCTGCCGCTGCCGCAGCTCGGCCTGTCGCAGGTCACGGTGCTCACCAGCCCCGACACCTGCTCGGCCAGCGAGTCGGTCATCAACGGCCTGCGCGGCGTGGACGTCCGGGTCAACCTCGTGGGCGGCACCACCTGCGGCAAGCCCTACGGCTTCTATCCGCAGGACAACTGCGGCACCACCTACTTCGCGATCCAGTTCCAGGGCGTGAACAACAAGGGCGCCGGCGACTACGGCGACGGCTTCGCGCCCAACTGCACGGTGGCCGACGACTTCACGCATGCGCTGGGCGATACCAGCGAGGCGCGCTTCTCGGCCGCGCTCGCGCTGCGCAGCACCGGCAGCTGCCCGGTGCCGGTCGCCGCCGCGGCGCGCGCCGCGCCGGAACTCGAGAAGGCGGACGCGGCACAGGACGCGGGTCCGATGCTGCTGCTGCGCTCGCCGCTGCGCGAGAACCGGCTGATCGAGACCGACTGATCCACCGGCCGGCGCCCTTCTCGCCGAACCGACGAACGGGCCCGAACGCGCCGGCCGCGCCCCGTCTTCCTCGCGGAAAACCCCTAGGCCACGGCCCTTGCCTGTGCCGTGCCCTCGCGCCCAGAATTCAGCAAACGTTTGCGCAAACGTTTTCGTTCGAACATCCGTTCAAGCGTCCGTTCGACGGTTTCCCCCTCAAGACAACCACTATTCCAAGGAGAGAGAGATGCAGATGCCCAGAAGACGATGGATCGTGTCGGCCCTGTCGGTCGCGGTGCTCACCGCCTGCGGCGGCGGTGGCGGCAACGGCTTCGCGTTCGTGCCGACCGGCAGCGCGCCGCCGCCCCCACCGCCTCCGCCGCCGCCGCCGCCCCCTCCACCGGCGCGCAAGATCATCATCGACAGCGACTACAACACCATGAGCGACGACGGCCAGCTCGGCGCCATGGCCGCGCAGCTGCAGGCCGAGGGCAAGGTCGACGTGCTGGGCATCAGCGTGGTGTCGGGCAACAAGTGGCTGCGCCAGGGCGTGGCCGAGGCGCTGAAGTCGGTCGAGCGGCTCGGCGTGGGCGATCGCATCGGCATCTACGTGGGCGAGAACTACGCGCTGAACCACACCAAGGCCGACATCGACGCCGAGATGAAGGCCGGTGCCGGCGGCGACGGCTACCTGGGCGCCTGGAGCTCGCCCGAGCCCAAGAGCGACGCCGAGCTGGTGCCGATCCCCGACGGCTTCGCCACCCACACCAAGGTGCAGGCCAAGGGCGCGGTCGACTTCCTGATCGACGCCATCAAGGCGAATCCGAAGGAGGTCAGCATCCTCGCGATCGGCCCGCTCACGAACATCGCGCTGGCCGCCAAGCGCGCGCCCGAGATCGTGCCGCTGATCAAGGAGATCATCTACATGGGCGGCGCGGTCCACGTGGCCGGCAACACGACCAGGACGGCCGAGTTCAACTGGTGGTTCGACCCCGATGCGGCGCAGTATGTGGTGCGCCTGCCGATCCCGCAGGTGGTGCTGCCGCTGGACGTGACCGACACGGTGCTGATGACCAAGGCCATCTACGACAAGATCGCGCACCCGGCCACGCCCACGCCGGTCACCGAGGTCTTCCGCAAGGAATGGTTCGCGGACTCGTTCGAGACCAAGCCCGGCTACACCTCGAACATCTGGGACACGCTGACCATCGCCTACCTGCTCGACCCGAGCTACGCAACCGAGGTCAGCGAGGAGTACGTCGACGTGATCGCCAAGCCCGGCGATCCCGAGAACGGCCGCTCGGTCGGCTATGCCACGCCGCCCGCGGGCGTGGCGCTGCAGAAGATGAAGGTGGTGAAGAAGTTCGACAACGCGCGCTTCTACGACCTCTACGTCGACCTGCTCACGCGGCCGGTGCCGGTGAAGCTGCCGGTCGCGAACTAAGGCCGGCTAGAACGCCGAGCACACCCGCAGCACCGCGCTGCCGTAGGCCTCGAGCTTCTTCGTGCCGATGCCGCTGATGCCCTTCAGGTCCTCGAGCGTGGCCGGTGCCCGCTCGGCGATCGCGGCCAGCGTGGCGTCGTGGAAGATCACGTAGGCCGGCAGGTTGTGCTCGCGCGCCACCTCGGCGCGCCAGGCCTTGAGCGCGTCGAAGCGCGACTGGCCCTGCGCGTCGAGCGTGGCCGCGGCCGGCGAGGGCGCGCCGCGCGCGGTCTTCTCGCGCCGCGCCTTGCCGCCGCGCGCCGTGGGAGAGGAGATCGATTCGCGCAGCGACACCGTGGTCTCGCCGCGCAGCACCGCGCGCGAGCCCTCGGTGAGCTTGAGCGTGTTGTAGGCCTCGGCGTCGACCGCCACCGCGCCGATCGCGATCAGCTGGCGCAGCACGCCGCGCAGCTGCACCTCGCTGAATTCCGCGCCGAGCCCGAAGGTGCTGATGCGTTCGTGGCCGAACTGCTTGACCTTCTCGGTCTCCTTGCCGCGCAGGATGTCCATCACGTGGCCGGCGCCGAAGCTGATGCCGCTTTGCTGCTGCACGCGGTAGACGGTGGACAGCAGCTTGCGCGCCGCGTCGGTGCCGTCCCAGACCTGCGGCGGCGCGATGCAGTTGTCGCAGTTGCCGCAGGGCGTGCTCTGCTCGCCGAAGTAGCCCAGCAGGCGCACGCGCCGGCAGTCGCTGGCCTCGGCCAGCGAGAGCAGCGCGTCGAGCTTGCCGCGCATCACCTGCTTGAATTCCTCGCCGGCCGGGCTCTCGTCGATCATGCGGCGCTGGTTCACCACGTCCTGCAGGCCGTAGGCCATCCAGGCCTGGGCCGGCTCGCCGTCGCGGCCCGCGCGGCCGGTCTCCTGGTAGTAGCCCTCGATGTTCTTGGGCATGTCGAGGTGGGCCACGAAGCGCACGTCGGGCTTGTCGATGCCCATGCCGAAGGCGATGGTGGCGCACATCACGATGCCTTCCTCGCGCAGGAAGCGGTCCTGGTGCAGCTGGCGCACCGAGGCGTCGAGCCCCGCGTGGTAGGGCAGGGCGTTGATGCCCGCGTCGCGCAGCGCCACCGCCACGTCTTCGACGCGCTTGCGCGACTGGCAATAGACCACGCCGGCATCGCCCTCGTGCTCGCGCTCGATGAAGCGCAGCAGCTGCGTGGTGGCTTCCTTCTTCTCGACGATGGTGTAGCGGATGTTCGGCCGGTCGAAGCTCGAGACGAACTGCTGCGCCTGCTCGAGCTGCAGCCGCTCGACGATGTCGGCGCGCGTGAGCGCGTCGGCGGTGGCGGTCAGCGCGATGCGCGGCACGCCCGGGTAGCGCTCGTGCAGCACGGTCAGCGCGCGGTACTCGGGACGGAAGTCGTGGCCCCACTGGCTCACGCAATGCGCCTCGTCGATCGCGAACATCGACAGCTTGCCGCGCGCGGCCAGCGCGTCCATCAGCTCCAGGAAGCGCGGCGTGGTCACGCGCTCGGGGGCGGCGTACAGCAGCGTGACCTCGGCGCGCGCCATGCGGCGCTCGACGTCCTGCGTCTGCTGCCAGTCGAGCGTGGAATTGAGGAAGGCGGCGTCCACGCCGGCCTCGTGCAGCGCGCCGACCTGGTCGTGCATCAGCGCGATCAGCGGCGACACCACCACCGCGATGCCGTGCCCGGCGCGCTGGCGCGCGATCGCGGGGATCTGGTAGCACAGCGACTTGCCGCCGCCGGTGGGCATCAGCACCAGGGCGTCGCCGCCGCCGGTCACGTGGTCGACGATCGGGGCCTGCGGACCGCGGAAGGCGGCGTAGCCGAAGACCTCGTGCAGGATCTGCGCGGGGTCGGCGGAAGGTGAATTGGACAAGGCGGCGGGCTGGGTGGCGACGGAAGGGGTCGATTGTCGCCGCGGCGCAGCAGGCGCGCCGCCGCGGTCGCGGGGCCGGGCGCGACCGCCCGTCGGCCTGGGTGGCGGCCTCGATGGGCGGCCCGGCTGGCACGCCGTTTGCAAGCGATCGGCATTCGCCTGAAATGCCTGTATAGACAGCATTCTGGTGCATGCCTCGGGCGGTCCGCACCAATACAAGGTGCGCTCCGCGCCGGCTTGCACCGTTCCCGCCACGGCTTTTTCGGGTTATCCTGTATATACAGGGGTGTTCAGGCGAATGACACTGCGGCCGCGCACCACGGAAAGCTCCGACGGGCGCTGCCAGCCGATTCAATTGACGCTTCACACGAACAGGAGGGCCTCGATGGCCAAGACAGTCGCAAAGATCGCCACGCTGCTGGCAGCCGGTGCATGTATCGCGGGCGCGGCCGGAGGCGCCGCCGCCCAGACCAAGATCACGCTCGGCATGTCGGGCTGGACCGGCTTCGCGCCGCTGTCGCTGGCCGACAAGGCCGGCATCTTCAAGAAGAACGGGCTCGACGTGGAGCTCAAGATGATTCCGCAGAAGGACCGCCACCTGGCGCTGGCCGCGGGCGCGATCCAGTGCGCCGCCACCACCATCGAGACGCACGTGGCCTGGAACGCCAACGGCGTGCCGATCGTGCAGATCTTCCAGATGGACAAGTCCTACGGCGCCGACGGCATCGCGGTGCGCAACGACGTCAAGAGCTTCTCCGACCTCAAGGGCAAGACCGTGGGCGTGAGCGCGCCCGGCACCGCGCCGTACTTCGGCCTGGCCTGGATGCTGTCGAAGAACGGCATGAGCATCAAGGACGTGAAGACCGTCTCGCTCGAGCCCCAGCCGGCCGCGCAGGCCTTCGTCGCGGGCCAGAACGATGCCGCCATGACCTACGAGCCCTACCTGTCGACCGTGCGCGCCAACCCGCAGGCCGGCAAGATCCTCGCGACCACGCTCGACTACCCGATGGTGATGGACACCGTGGGCTGCGCGCCGACCTGGCTCAAGGCCAACGCCAAGGCCGCCCAGGCGCTGACCGACTCGTACTTCGAGGCGCTCGAGATGATCAAGTCCGACCCGACCAAGTCCAACGAGCTGATGGGCAGCGCGGTCAAGCAGAGCGGCGAGCAGTTCGCCAAGTCCTCGGCCTACCTGCGCTGGCAGGACAAGGCCGCGAACCAGAAGTTCTTCAGCGCCGAACTGACCCAGTTCATGAAGGAGTCGGTGCCGATCCTGCTGGAGGCCGGCGTGATCCGCAAGGCGCCCGAGGACCTGGCCGTGACCTTCGACGCGAGCTTCATCAAGTAAGCCACCCCGAGCCACAACGACGAAGCGCCACGCATCGCCCGCCATGGAAGCGACGACCGCCATCCCCTCCGCGCCAGCCGCTTCCGCGGCGGCCTCCGTTCCCCCCGCCGCCGTGCCCTCCGCGCGGCGCCGCCGCGCGATGGCGCCGCTCGAACCCGTGAGCCCGCGCGCGCGCTGGATGCTGGGCGTCGGCTTCTTCGTGCTGTTCTTCGCCGTCTGGGCCTTCTTCACGCTCGGCGGCTTCGTCTCGCCGACCTTCCTGGCCAGCCCGGTCACGATGGTGCGCGAAGGCTGGCTGCTGTTCACCGAGTACAACTTCATCCAGGACATCGGGATGACGGTGTGGCGCGTGGTCGGCGGCTTCGTGCTGGCCTCGGTCATCGCCGTGCCGCTGGGCATCGCGATGGGCGCCTACAAGCCGATCGAGGCCTTCCTCGAGCCCTTCGTCTCGTTCTGCCGCTACCTGCCGGCCTCGGCCTTCATTCCGCTGCTGATCCTCTGGGCCGGCATCGGCGAGAGCCAGAAGCTGCTGGTGATCTTCATCGGCTCGGTGTTCCAGGTGATCCTGATGGTGGCCGTGACCGTGGGCAGCGCGCGCAAGGACCTGGTGGAGGCTGCCTACACGCTGGGCGCCAGCAGCCGCGGCATCGTGCGCCGCGTGCTGATCCCGGGCGCCGCGCCCGGCATCGCCGAAACCCTGCGCCTGGTGCTGGGCTGGGCCTGGACCTACGTCATCGTGGCCGAGCTCATCGGTTCCTCCTCGGGCATCGGCCACATGATCACCGACAGCCAGGCGCTGCTGAACACCGGCCAGATCATCTTCGGGATCATCGTCATCGGCGTCATCGGCCTCGTGTCCGACTTCGCCTTCAAGGCGGTCAACCGCCGCCTCTTCGCCTGGAGCACGCTGTGAGCACCCTCGTCAAGCCCGCCCAGTTGTCGATCCGCGGCGTCTCGCGCACCTTCACCGGCACGCGTGGCCAGCGCACGCAGGCGCTGCTGCCGGTCGACTTCGAGGTGCGCGAGAACGATTTCGTCACCATCCTCGGCCCCTCGGGCTGCGGCAAGTCCACTCTGCTGCGCATCGTCGCGGGGCTCGACTTCCCGACCACCGGCGAGGTGCTGCTCGACGGCCAGCCGATCGAGGGTCCGGGCGCCGACCGCGGCGTGGTGTTCCAGAGCTACACCCTGTTCCCCTGGCTCACGATCGCGCAGAACATCCGCTTCGGCCTGCGCGAGCGCGGCATGAGCGAGGCCGAGCAGAAGGAGCGCAGCGAGTTCTTCATCGCCAAGGTCGGCCTGCGCGGTTTCGAGCACCACTACCCCAAGCAGCTCTCGGGCGGCATGCAGCAGCGCACCGCGATCGCGCGCGCGCTGGCCAACGATCCCAAGATGCTGCTGCTCGACGAGCCCTTCGGCGCGCTCGACAACCAGACCCGCGTGCTGATGCAGGAGCTGCTGCTGGGCATCTGGGAATCGGCGCAGAAGACGGTGCTGTTCGTCACGCACGACATCGACGAGGCCATCTTCATGGCCAACCGCGTGGCCGTGTTCAGCGCCCGGCCCGGCCGCATCAAGACCGAGATCGCGGTCGACTTCCCGCATCCGCGCCACTACACGATCAAGACCTCGCCCGAGTTCATGGAGATCAAGGCCCGGCTGACCGAGGAGATCCGCGCCGAATCGATGGCGTCGGCGGAGCATTGAGACCGATGAAGCGCGACCTGCCGTCCTCCGCACCGAACCCCGCCGGCGCGCCCGCGGCCGCGCCGTCGCTCGCGCTCTATGCGCAGGTCAAGGACCACATCTCGCGCAAGATCCAGGACGGCACCTGGCCGCCCGGCCACCGGCTGCCGTCCGAGCACGAACTGGTGGCGCAGTTCGCCATCTCGCGCATGACCGCCAACCGCGCGCTGCGCGAGCTCTCGGAGCAGGGCCGCATCGTGCGCGTGGCCGGCGTGGGCAGCTTCGTGGCCGAGAACAAGCCGCAGTCCACGCTGCTGCAGATCGCCAACATCGCGAGCGAGATCCGCCAGCGCGGCCACGACTACCGCTGCGAGTTCATCGCGCTCGAGCGCATTGCCGCCTCGCCCGACATCGCCGTGTGGCTCGACCTGCGGCCCGGCGAGTCGGTGTTCCACACCGTCTGCCTGCACCTGGAGAACGGCACGCCGGTGCAGATCGAGGACCGCTACGTCAATCCGCGCGCCGTGCCCGAGTTCCTCGACCAGGACTTCTCGGTCGTCTCGCCCGGCGAGTACCTGGTGCGCAACGTGCCCTTCGACCAGATCGAGCACGTGGTCGACGCGGTGCTGCCCACCGCCGAGCAGGCCGAGCGCCTCGACATGCCGCCGGCCGACCCCTGCCTGCTGCTGACCCGCCGCACCTGGACCCGCGACCTGCCCGTGACGCTGGTGCGCTGCCTGCACCCGGCCTCGCGCTACCGGCTCGGCAGCCGCTTCCGCGTCGACGGCAACCAGGCCTTCGGCTGAATCCACGCACGCCAACCCGGCCTTCGATTTTTTTCGCACCTACTTGTATATACAGGATCGCACCATGAAGCTTGCTCCCAACGCCGCCACCGAATCGCTCGTGCTCTCGCCCGGCGAGGTCGACCTGCCCGCGCTGCGCCGCATCCATGCGGGCGGCGCGCGGCTCGAGCTCGCCGACGCCGCGCGCGCCGGCCTGCTGGCCGCCCAGGCCACGGTGCGCCGCATCGTCGAGGCCGGCGAGGTGGTCTACGGCATCAACACCGGCTTCGGCAAGCTCGCGCAGACCATCATCCCGCCCGAGCGCCTGGCCGAGCTGCAGCGCAACCTCGTGCTCTCGCACAGCGTGGGCACCGGCGTGCCGCTGCCCGACGGCGTGGTGCGGCTGGTGCTCGCCACCAAGGCCGTGAGCCTGGCGCGCGGCCATTCGGGCGTGCGGCCCGAGATCGTCGACGCGCTGCTCGCGCTGTTCAACGCGGGCCTCCTGCCGCGCATCCCGAGCAAGGGCTCGGTCGGTGCCTCGGGCGACCTCGCGCCGCTGGCCCACATGGCCTGCGTGCTGATCGGCGAGGGCGAGGTCGGCACGCCCGAGGGCGAGACCATCGGCGGCACCGAGGCCATGCGCCGCATCGGCCTCGCGCCCTTCGTGCTCGGCCCCAAGGAAGGCCTGGCGCTGCTCAACGGCACGCAGGTGTCGACCGCGCTCGCGCTGGCGGGCCTGTTCGGCGCCGAGGACGTGTTCGCCGCCGGCCTGATGGCGGGCGCGCTGTCGCTCGAGGCGATCCAGGGCTCGATCAAGCCCTTCGACGAACGCATCCACGCCGCGCGCGGCCAGCCGGGCCAGATCGCGGTGGCGGGCGCGGTGCGCGCGCTGCTCGAGGGCAGCGACATCGTGCCTTCGCACGCCGACTGCGGTCGCGTGCAGGACCCGTACTCGATCCGCTGCGTGCCCCAGGTCATGGGCGCCTGCCTCGACAACCTCGCGCATGCGGCGCGGGTGCTGCGCATCGAGGCCAACGCGGCCTCGGACAACCCGCTGGTCTTCAGCGACACCGGCGACGTGATCTCGGGCGGCAACTTCCACGCCGAGCCCGTGGCCTTCGCGGCCGACATCATCGCGCTGGCGGTGAGCGAGATCGGCGCCATCTCCGAGCGCCGGCTCGCGCTGCTGCTCGACTCGGGCCTCTCGGGCCTGCCGCCCTTCCTGGTGCGCGACGGCGGCGTCAACTCCGGTTTCATGATCGCGCAGGTCACGGCCGCGGCGCTGGCCTCCGAGAACAAGTCGCTGGCCCACCCGGCCAGCGTCGACAGCCTGCCGACCTCGGCCAACCAGGAAGACCACGTCTCGATGGCCACCTTCGCGGGCCGCCGCCTGGCCGAGATGGTCGACAACACCGCGGTGGTGGTCGGCATCGAGGCCATGGGCGCCTGCCAGGGCATCGAGCTCAAGCGCAACGCCGACACTCCGCGCAGCTCCGCGCTGGTCGAGGCCGAGTTCGCCGCCATCCGCGAGCGCGTGGCCTTCATCGAGCAGGACCGCTTCATGGCGCCCGACGTGGAAGCCATGCGCCTGTGGGCCCGCCGCGGCGACTGGGCCGCGCCGCTGGCCGCCGTGCTGCCGAGCCGCGCCTGAACCTTCCCCCGATTCCTCGTCCGACCTTCCTTGCCAACGAAAGGACTCCCGCCATGAACGCACCCGACAAATTCATCGCCGCCAACGCCGCCACCGGCGCCGATCCGCGCCACGACCCCACGCGCGTGATCCGCGCCCCGCGCGGCAGCCAGCTCCACTGCAAGAGCTGGCTCACCGAGGCGCCGTTCCGCATGCTGCAGAACAACCTCGACCCCGAAGTGGCCGAGCGGCCGCAGGACCTCGTGGTCTACGGCGGCATCGGCCGCGCCGCGCGCAACTGGGAATGCTTCGACCAGATCCTCGCTTCGCTGAAGGAGCTCGAGGACGACGAAACCCTGCTGATCCAGTCGGGCAAGCCGGTGGGCGTGTTCAAGACGCACGAGAACGCACCGCGCGTGCTGCTCGCCAACTCGAACCTGGTGCCGCAGTGGGCCAACTGGGAGCACTTCAACGAGCTCGACCGCAAGGGCCTCTTCATGTACGGCCAGATGACGGCCGGCAGCTGGATCTACATCGGCAGCCAGGGCATCGTGCAGGGCACCTTCGAGACCTTCGTCGAGGCCGGCCGCCAGCACTACGGCAACAGCCTCGCGGGCAAGTGGATCCTCACGGCCGGCCTCGGCGGCATGGGCGGCGCGCAGCCGCTCGCGGCCACGCTCGCGGGCGCGGTCTCGCTCAACATCGAGTGCCAGCAGTCGAGCATCGACTTCCGCCTGCGCACCCGCTACGTCGACAAGCAGGCGCGCGACATCGACCATGCGTTCGAACTGATCAAGCAGCACTGCGACGCCAAGGAAGCCGTGTCGATCGCGCTGCTCGGCAACGCGGCCGAGATCCTGCCCGAGTTGGTGAAGCGCGCGAAGGCCGGCGGCCTCAAGCCCGACCTCGTGACCGACCAGACCTCGGCGCACGACCTGATCAACGGCTACCTGCCCGCGGGCTGGAGCGTGGCGCAATGGCAGGCCGCGATGAAGGACGAGTCGCAGCATGCCGCGCTCAAGAAGGCGGCCGCGCAGTCGTGCGCGGTGCACGTGCAGGCCATGCTCGACTTCCAGGCCATGGGCATCCCGACCGTGGACTACGGCAACAACATCCGCCAGGTGGCCTTCGACGAGGGCGTGAAGAACGCCTTCGACTTCCCGGGCTTCGTGCCGGCCTACATCCGGCCGCTGTTCTGCGAGGGCAAGGGCCCGTTCCGCTGGGTCGCGCTCTCGGGCGATCCGGAGGACATCTACAAGACCGACGCCAAGATCAAGGAGCTGTTCCCCGAGAACACCCACACGCACCGCTGGCTCGACATGGCGCGCGAGCGCATCAGCTTCCAGGGCCTGCCCGCGCGCATCTGCTGGCTCGGCCTCGGCGAGCGCCACAGGGCCGGCCTGGCCTTCAACGAGATGGTGAAGTCGGGCGAGCTCAAGGGCCCGATCGTGATCGGCCGCGACCACCTCGACACCGGCTCGGTCGCCAGCCCCAACCGCGAGACCGAGGCGATGAAGGACGGCACCGATGCCGTGAGCGACTGGCCGCTGCTCAACGCGCTGCTCAACACCGCGGGCGGCGCCACCTGGGTCAGCCTGCACCATGGCGGCGGCGTGGGCATGGGCTACTCGCAGCATTCGGGCGTGGTGATCGTCTGCGACGGCACCGATGCCGCCGCCAAGCGCATCGAGCGCGTGCTGTTCAACGACCCCGCCACCGGCGTGATGCGCCATGCCGACGCGGGCTACGACATCGCCGTGGCCACCGCGAAGAAGCAGGGCCTGAAGCTGCCGATGATCAAGGGCTGAGCATGGCCGGCGGCACGCAGCGCTTCTCGCGCGCCACCTTGCCCGTCACGCCGTGGAAGAACGGCGGCGGCACCACGCAGGAGATCGCCTGCTGGCCGGCCGGCGCCGGGCTCGAGGACTTCGGCTGGCGCGTGAGCATCGCCCGCATCGCGCAGGCCGGGCCGTTCTCGCGCTTCGCGGGCATCGACCGCAGCATCATGCTGCTCGAGGGCGACGGCGTGCGGCTGCGCTCGGCCGACGGCGCCATCGACCACCGGCTCGACGCGCCGCACCGGCCCTTCGCCTTCAGCGGCGACATCGCGCTCGACTGCACGCTGCTGGGCGGCGCCTCGAGCGATTTCAACGTGATGACCCGCCGCGGCGCCTGGCGCGCCGAGGTGCGCGTGCTCGACGGCGCCACCGCGCTCGAGGCCGCGCCGCACGGCGTGCTGCTCGTGCTGCGCGGCGGCTGGCGGCTCGATGCCGGCGGCGCGGCGTGCCGCGAAGGCGAGGGCCTGTGCTGGTCCGACGCACCGCGCGGCTGGCAGCTCGAGCCCGAGGACGCGACGGCACGCCTCGTGGCCGTGCGCATCGTTCCCGCTTGAATCATGAAATACCAACAGCCGGACGCAGAGGACGCGAAGAATCCGCGAAGGTCGCGAAAAAGAAAGTCGAAATTTTCATGAATTCCTTTCGCGTCCTTCGCGCAACCTTCGCGTCCTCTGCGTCCAGAAGTCCGCTTTCCTGCAACGTGACTGGCTCGCGGCGCATTGCATCGGATCACTGACATGACCCTCTCCCATCCTTCCGCCGACGGCCTCTGGACCGGCCTGCGCCTCGCGCCGGGCGCCGCGCCCGGCATCGAATCGGACGATGCCGCCCTCGTCGTCGCCGAGGGCACGATCCGCTGGGTCGGCGCGCGCGACGCGCTGCCGGCCGAGTACGCCAAATGGCCCGTGCACGACGGCGGCGGCGCGCTGGCCACGCCGGGCCTGGTCGACTGCCACACCCACCTGGTCTACGGCGGCCAGCGCGCCAACGAGTTCGCGATGCGGCTCGCGGGCGCGAGCTACGAGGAGGTGGCGAAGGCCGGCGGCGGCATCGTCTCCTCGGTGCGCGCCACGCGCGAGGCCGACGAAGACGCGCTTTTCGCCCAGGCCGCGCCGCGGCTCGAGGCCCTGCTCGCCGACGGCGTCTGCGCGATCGAGATCAAGTCGGGCTACGGCCTCGCGCTCGCGCACGAGCGCAAGCAGCTGCGCGTGGCGCGGCGGCTCGGCGAACACTACGGCGTGACGGTGCGCACCACCTTCCTCGGCGCCCATGCGCTGCCGCCCGAGTACGCGGGCCGCAGCGGCGAGTACATCGAGCTCGTGTGCCGCGAGATGCTGCCGGCGCTCGCGGCCGAGGGGCTGGTCGATGCGGTCGACGTGTTCTGCGAGCGCATCGCCTTCTCGCTCGCCGAAACCGAGCGCGTGTTCCAGGCCGCCCGGGCGCTGGGCCTGCCGGTCAAGCTGCATGCCGAGCAGCTCTCGGACATGGGCGGCGCCGCGCTGGCCGCGCGCTACGGCGCGCTGTCCTGCGACCACATCGAGCACCTGTCGGCCGAGGGCATCGAGGCGATGCGCGCGGCCGGCACCGTGGCCGTGCTGCTGCCCGGCGCGTACTACACGCTGCGCGATACCCACCTGCCGCCGATCGAGGCGCTGCGCGCCGCGGGCGTGCCGATGGCGGTCTCGACCGACCACAACCCCGGCACCTCGCCCGCGCTGAGCCTGCTGCTGATGGTCAACATGGCCTGCACCCTGTTCCGCCTCACCGTGCCCGAGGCGCTGGCCGGCGTCACCGTGCATGCGGCGCGCGCGCTCGGCCTGGCGGCCACGCATGGCGCGATCGCCGCGGGCCGGCCCGCGAACTTCGTGCTCTGGTCGGTGCGCGACGCGGCCGAGCTCGCCTACTGGTTCGGCCAGCGGCCCGTGCGCACCGTGGTGCGGCAGGGCCGGATCGCCGTCGAAGCCGAGGGAGTTTCGGCATGACGCGCGCGCTGTTCGCGGCCGATGCGCTGCTGCCCACCGGCTGGGCGAAGAACGTGCTGCTGGCATGGAACGAGGCCGGCCAGCTCGTCGAGGCGAAGGCCGGCGCCGACAAGCCCGCCGATGTCGACACCGCCAGCGGCCCCGTGATCCCCGGCATGCCCAACCTGCACTCGCACGCCTTCCAGCGCGCCTTCGCGGGCCTGACCGAGCACCGCGCCGAACAGCAGGACAGCTTCTGGAGCTGGCGCACGCTGATGTACCGCTTCGCCGCGCGCCTCGGCCCGCGGCAGATGGAGGACATCGCGACCTGGCTCTATGCCGAGATGCTCGAGGCCGGCTACACCAGCGTCTGCGAGTTCCAGTACGTGCACCACGACGCCGACGGCAAGCCCTATGCCGACGATGCCACGCTGAGCCGCGCGCTGCTGCGCGCCGCGCACAGGACCGGCATCGGCTTCACCCTGCTGCCGGTGCTCTACCAGACCAGCGGCTTCGGCGGCCTGCCGCCCAACGAAGGGCAGCGGCGCTTCATCCGTTCCACCGAATCGATGCTGCGGCTGCTCGAGGCACTCAAGCCCGCCTGCGACGCGCAGGGCGCGCGGCTCGGCCTCGCGCCGCACTCGCTGCGCGCGGTGCCGCCCGAGGCGCTGCGCGAGGCGCTCGCGGGGCTCGATGCGATCGAGGCCGGCGCGCCGGTCCACATCCACATCGCCGAGCAGACCAAGGAGGTCGATGACTGCATCGCCTGGAGCGGCCAGCGCCCGGTGGCGTGGCTGCTCGACCATGCGCCGGTCGACGCGCGCTGGTGCCTGGTGCATGCCACGCACATGGACGCCGACGAGTACCGGCGCGGTGCCAGGAGCGGCGCGGTCGCCGGCCTCTGCCCGACCACCGAGGCCAACCTCGGCGATGGCCTGTTCGACTTCGCTGCCTGGCGCCAGCACGGCGGTGCCTGGGGCCTGGGCTCCGACAGCCATGCCTGCGTCGATGCGGCCGAGGAGCTGCTGATGCTCGAGTACGGCCAGCGCCTGCGCACGCGCCAGCGCAACGTGGGCGCGACCGCGGCGCAGCCGCAGGTGGCGACCGCGCTCACCCTGCAGGCGGTGCAGGGCGGCGCGCAGGCCGCGGGCCGCGCCATCGGCGGCCTCGCGGCGGGCCAGCAGGCCGACTTCGTGGTGCTCGATGCGCAACGGCTCGCGCTGCAGGGGCTGTCGGCGCCCGACATGCTGTCGGCGCACGTCTTCGCGAGCCACCGCACCAGCGCGATCGACGCCGTATGGGTGGCGGGCCGCCCGCGCGTCGCCGCCGGACGCCATGCGCTGCATGCCGAGGCCGCGTCCGCCTTCGTGGCCGCGCGCACCCAACTGCTTCAAGACTGAGGAACCCCATGCCATGACTTTCGCCACCACCGAACCGGCCTTCCGCTTTCGCCAGGGCACGCGCCCGCTGCTGATCTCGATGCCGCACGTGGGCACCCACGTGCCGGGCGCGCTGCTCGCGCGCTTCACCGAGGAGGCGCGCCATGTGCCCGACACCGACTGGCACCTCGAGCAGTTCTACGACTTCGCCGACGAACTCGGCGCCTCGGTGCTGGTGGCCACGCACTCGCGCTACGTGATCGACCTCAACCGTCCGCCCGACGGCGCCAGCCTCTACCCGGGCCAGAGCGTCACCGGCCTGTGCCCGGTCGACACCTTCGACGACACGCCGCTGTACGCCGCGGGCGACCTGCCCGGCGAGGCCGAGATCGCCGCGCGCCGCGATGCGATCTGGCAGCCCTATCACGCGCAGCTCGCGGCCGAGCTGGCCCGGCTGAAGGCCGCGCACGGCACCATCGCGCTGTGGGACGCGCACTCGATCCGCTCGGTGCTGCCGCGCTTCTTCGAAGGCAAGCTGCCCGACCTCAACCTCGGCACCGCCGACGGCAGGAGCTGCGACCCCGCGCTCGCCGCCACCTTGCTGGGCATCGCGACATCGAACCCCGGCTACACCGGCGTGCTCAACGGCCGTTTCAAGGGCGGCCACATCACGCGCCAGTACGGCAACCCCGCGGGTGGCGTGCATGCGGTGCAGCTCGAGATGACGCAGTCGAGCTACATGCAGGAGGCGCTGCCCTTCGCCTACCTGCCCCAGGTGGCGGCCGGCGTGCAGCCGCAGGTGCGCCGCATGCTCGAGGCGGTGCTCGACTTCGTCGAAGGCCGCGGGTGAAACAGGACTGAGCCGGCAATGAGCACGGAGGCCTTTCTCGCCGCGCTCGGCGAGGCGCTGGGCGCCGGCCAGGTGCTGCGCGGCGAGGCCATCGCCGAGCGCCACCGCAGCGACTGGAGCGGCGTGGCGCCGGTGCTGCCGCTGGCACTGGTGCGCCCGCGCGACACGCGCGAGGTGTCGGCCGTGCTGCGCCTGTGCAGCGAACACCGCGTGCCCGTGGTGCCGCAGGGCGGGCTCACCGGGCTGGCCGGCGCGGCGGTGCCGCGCGCGGATGCGATCGCGCTGTCGCTCGAGCGCATGAACGCCATCGAGTCGCTCGATGCCGCCGCCGGCACGCTGACCGTGCAGGCCGGCGCCACCCTGCAGTCGGTGCAGGAGGCGGCGGCCGCGCAGGGCCTGCTGTTCGGCGTGGACTTCGGCGCGCGCGGTTCGTGCCAGATCGGCGGCGCGCTGTCGACCAACGCGGGCGGCAACGGCGTGCTGCAGTTCGGGATGATGCGCGAGCAGGCGCTGGGCCTGGAGGTGGTGCTGGCCGACGGCCGCGTGCTGCCGATGCTGCGGCCCATGCTCAAGAACAACACCGGCTACGACCTCAAGCAGTTCTTCATCGGCGCCGAGGGCACGCTGGGCGTGATCACGCGCGCGCTGCTGCGGCTGCATCCGGCGCCGCGCGCCAAGGCCACGGCGCTGGTCGCGCTGCCGGACTTCGAGGCCGCGCTGGCGCTGCTGCGCCGCCTCGGCGCGCGCTTTCCGGGCGCGCTGGCGGCCTTCGAGCTGATGTGGCGCGACTTCGTGCAGACCTCGCTGCGCTGGCAGCAGCTGCGCGAGCCCTTCGACGCGGCGCATCCGCTGGTGGCGCTGGTCGACGTGACCGGCGAGGACGAGGCCGCGCTGCGCGAGGCGCTCGAGTCGGCGCTGGCCGATGCGATGGAGGAGGGCGCGGCGCTCGATGCCGTCATCGCCCAGTCGCAATCGCAGGCGCGTGCCTTCTGGAAGATCCGCGAGGCCACGGCCGAGCTGCCGGTGCACATGCATCCGCCGATCAACCTCGACGTGAGCCTGCCGATGGCCGCCATCGGCCGCTTCGCCGACGACTGCCGCGCGGCGCTCGATGCGCGCTGGCCCGGGCACCACTCGCTGTTCTTCGGCCACGTGGGCGACAACAACCTGCACGTGACCACCGACGGCCAGGCCATCGGCGGCGGAGCCGAGGCCTTCGAGCGCATGGTCTACGCGCAGGTCGAGGCCCGCGGCGGCAGCATCTCGGCCGAGCACGGCATCGGCCTGCACAAGAAGCCCTACCTGGGCGCGAGCCGCACTCCTGACGAGCTGGCCGCCATGCGCGCCATCAAGCAGGCGCTCGATCCCCTCCACCTGCTCAATCCCGGCAAGGTATTCGACCTGTGAACACGACCGCCATCCATGCCCTCGCGCGGCCCGAAGTCGCGCCGCTGCCGGCCTACAACGCCGGCCTGTCCTCGGAGGCCGTGCGCGCGCGCTACGGCGTCGACGAGATCGCGCGGCTCGCGAGCAACGAGAACCCCTACGGCGCGAGCCCCGCGGTGGCGCGCGCGCTGGTCGACCTGGCGGCGCGCGCGGGCACCTACCCCGATGCGCACTGCACCGCGCTGCGCGCCGCGATCGCCGAACGCACTGGCGCGCAGCCCGCGGAACTGGTGATCGGCAACGGCTCGGAGGACATCCTCCAGATGCTGTGCCAGGCCTTCTTGGGCCCCGGCGATCGCGTGCTCACGCAGCGCCCGGCCTTCGGCCTGCACGAGATCTATCCGCGCATGATGGGCGCGCAGGTCGAGCTGCTGGCGCTCACGCCCGAACTGGGCTTCGACATCGAGGCCTGGTGCGCGGCGCTCGCGCGCGGCCCCAAGCTGGTGATGCTGGCCAATCCCTCGAACCCGGTCGGCTGCATGTTCGACACGCGGGACTTCGAGCGGCTGCTGGCCGCCGTGCCCGCGGGCACGCTGCTGGTGGTCGACGAGGCCTACTACGAGTACGCGCGGCTCGCGCCCGGTTACCCCGACGTGCTCGCGCGGCTGCGCGGCGACGCGGTGGCCTTCCCGTGGATCGTGCTGCGCACCTTCTCCAAGGCCTGGGGCCTGGCCGGCCTGCGCGTGGGCTACGGCATCGCGTCCGACGCCGCGCTGGTGCAGCTGCTCGACCGCGTGCGCACGCCGTTCAACGTGAACCTCGCGGCGCAGGCCGCGGCGCTTGCGGCCTGGGGCGACGAGGCCTGCATGACGGCGGCCGTGGAACGGACCGTGCGGCTGCGCGACGCGCTGGCCGCGCAACTGCGCGCGCGCCGCTGGCCGGGGCTGCGCATCGCGCCGTCGGCGGCCAACTTCCTGTTCATCGACCTGGGCCGGCCCAACGGGCCGGTCAACGAGGCGCTGCTGGCGCGCGGCATCATCGTCAAGCCGTGGAGGGAGCCGGGTTTCGAGCGCTTCATCCGCGTCTCGGTCGGCGCGCCGCACGAGCTCGAGCGCTTCGTCGCGGCGATGGACGAGATCATGTCGAAGGTGCCATGAGGCTCTTTCGCGGCTGGGGCGTCGTCGCGGCGGCCCATGTGCTGCTGGCGGCCTGGGCGATCCGGGCCCGGCCGCAGGAGCTCGGCCTGCTGGCGCTGCTGTCGGTCGGCTGCCTCGCGCGCACGGCCCGGCACGCGCCGGTCTGAAGTCCCGAAGACCGCTTCGGCGGTGCGGCGGGGGCGCGTTTTCTACAATCCGGACCCATGAAGCCGATCGTCTACACCCGTGCCCAGCAACTGCCCGAGATCCTCGGGCGCCGCATCGCCATCCTCGATGGCGCCATGGGCACCATGATCCAGCGCTTCAAGCTCACCGAGGCCCAGTACCGCGGCGAGCGCTTCAAGGACTTCGAGCGCGACGTGAAGGGCAACAACGAGCTGCTGTCGCTGACCCGGCCCGACGTCATCTCCGACATCCACGAGGGCTACCTCGCGGCCGGCGCCGACCTGATCGAGACCAACACCTTCGGCGCGACCACCGTCGCGCAGGAGGACTACAAGATGGCGCACCTGGCGCGCGAGATGAACCTCGAGTCCGCGAAGCTGGCGCGCGCCGCCTGCGACAAGTACTCCACGCCCGACAAGCCGCGCTTCGTGGCCGGCGCCCTCGGCCCGACGCCCAAGACCGCGAGCATCAGCCCCGACGTCAACGATCCGGGCGCGCGCAATGTCGACTTCGAGGCCCTGCGCGCCGCCTACTACGAGCAGACCGAGGCGCTGGTCGAGGGCGGCGCCGACGTAATCCTGGTCGAGACCATCTTCGACACGCTCAACGCCAAGGCCGCGCTGTTCGCGGTCGACGAGTACTTCGAGAACAGCGGCGAGCGCCTGCCGCTGATCATCAGCGGCACCGTGACCGACGCCTCGGGCCGCATCCTCAGCGGCCAGACCGTGACCGCCTTCTGGCACAGCGTGCGCCATGCGCGGCCGCTGGCCATCGGCCTGAACTGCGCGCTGGGCGCGGCGCTGATGCGCCCCTACATCCAGGAACTGGCGCGCGTGGCCGACGACACCTTCATCAGCTGCTACCCGAACGCCGGCCTGCCCAACCCGATGAGCGACACCGGCTTCGACGAGACGCCCGACGTGACCTCGCGCCTGCTGCACGAGTTCGCGGCCGAGGGGCTGGTCAACATCGTCGGCGGCTGCTGCGGCACCACGCCCGACCACATCGCGGCGATCGGGCGCGCGGTGTCGCCGGTGGCAGGGCGGCTGCTGAACAATGCGGCGGGGTTCTACAAGGAAGCGGCTTGAGCCCGGGCCCGTAGCCTCGCGTTTCAGGACGCGATAGGCACCGACACCCCGGCAGCCTGCCGCTCGCGCGAAATCAACGCCACGAAGCGCTGCGCCCCCAGCCCCAGCGGCCGTTCGCGCGACCACACCACGTCCACCCACAGGTTCAGGCCGTTGCTGAGGTTCTCGAGCGGGATCTCGACCAGCGCGCCCGCCGCGACGTGCGGCCGCACGAAATTGCGCGGCAGCCAGCCCCAGCCGACGCCGGCGGTGATCAGGCTCAGGGCGGCCAGCGCGTTGTCGGTGCGCCAGAGGTGGCGCGCGAACACGCTGCGCGGGTCCATGGTCGCGACCAGGTCGCGGCCGGCCACCACGATCTGGCGGGTGGCGATCAGGTGCTCCTCGCGCAGGCGGCCGCCGGGCGCGGCGGCCAGCACCGGGTGGCCCGGCGCCATCACCGCGACCATGGTGTCGCTGCCCACCTCCTGGAAGCCCTCGCGCCCGTCGAGGCTGGGCCGCTCGAACACCAGCGCGAGCTGGGCCCGGCCGCTGTGCAGCAGCGCCAGCGCGTCGGCCTGCGGCGCGGCCAGCACCTCGACCTGCAGCAGCGGGTATTCGTGCGCCAGCTCGGCCAGCGCGCCGCTCCAGGGCGCGGCCAGCAGTTCGGGCGCGATCGCCAGCGTGAGCCGCTCCTCCAGCCCCTGCGTGAGCGCCAGCGCCTGCGCGTCGAGCTGGCGCAGCTGCGCCGCCAGCGCGCGCGCCTGCGGCTCGAGCGAGCGCGCGGCGGCCGTGGGCCGGGGCTCGCGGCCCTTGCGGTCGAACAGCTGCAGGTCGAGCTCGGCCTCGAGGTGGGCGATGGCCATGCTGACCGCCGACGGCACGCGGCGCAGCGCGCGGGCGGCGGCCGAGAAGGAGCCGTGGTCGATCACGGCCAGGAAGACCTCGACGCTGTCGCTGGAGAAGCTCATGGCGGTTTTTAGATCGAACTATCAATAAAACTGAAATAAGTTGACTTTTTATATCAGCAGAAGACACATAAAGTCCAGGCATTGCAGTCACACAACAAGCCAAAGAGAGAGTCCGTCATGCAGGGAATCCAGCGCCGCATCGTCTACATCACCCTCTACGAAGGGATCGCCATCGTGGCCGCCAGCGCCGGGCTGGCGCTGATGACGGGCGCCGGCCTCGGCCATTCGGGCGTGCTGGCGGTGGCGGCCTCGGTCATCGCCGTGATCTGGAACCTGATCTTCAACAGCCTGTTCGAGCGCTGGGAGGCGCGCCAGGCGGTGCGCGGGCGCAGCATCAAGCGCCGCATCGCCCATGCCATCGGCTTCGAGGGCGGCCTGATCGGGCTGCTGGTGCCGATGTTCGCCTGGGGCCTGGGCATCTCGCTGTGGCAGGCGCTGGTGATGGACCTGGGGCTGGTGATCTTCTTCCTGGTCTACACCTTCGTCTTCAACTGGGCCTTCGACCGCGTCTTCGGGCTGCCGGCCTCGGCGGCGCCGGTCGCGCAGGCGGCCTGAGCCCGCGCCGATAGACCCGCGCGCCGGCCGCGCCACCGGCAGCCGGTAAAATCGCCACCCCTTCCAAGGAGCGTTGCAGCGGCGGCGCGCGGCACCCCCGGTCCGCGCACCCGCCGTCAGGCTTGGAAGGCGCCTTCTCGCAGAACCTGCCCGGAAGGCCCGGTTGCAACGACGCTCACCTGACGTGTCTTCCCCTGCCCAGGTGAGCCCCATGAGCGATGTTCCCGCGCCTTCCGTTCCTCCCATGAAGCTGTCCGGTCTCGAACCGGTGGCCATCGGCGAGGGCTCCCTGTTCGTCAACATCGGCGAGCGCACCAACGTCACCGGCTCCAAGGCCTTCGCGCGCATGATCCTCAACGGCCAGTTCGAGGATGCGCTGGCCGTCGCGCGCCAGCAGGTCGAGAACGGCGCGCAGGTGATCGACATCAACATGGACGAGGCCATGCTCGACAGCAAGGCCGCGATGGTGCGCTTCCTCAACCTGATCGCCAGCGAGCCCGACATCGCGCGCGTGCCGGTGATGGTCGACAGCTCGAAGTGGGAGGTGATCGAGGCCGGCCTGCGTTGCATCCAGGGCAAGGGCATCGTCAACTCGATCTCCATGAAGGAGGGCGTGGACAAGTTCAAGCACGAGGCCCGCCTCGTGAAGCGCTACGGCGCGGCCGCCGTGGTGATGGCCTTCGACGAGAAGGGCCAGGCCGACACCTACGCGCGCAAGATCGAGATCTGCGAGCGCGCCTACCGCATCCTGGTCGACGAGGTGGGCTTCCCGCCCGAGGACATCATCTTCGACCCGAACATCTTCGCGATCGCCACCGGCATCGAGGAGCACAACAACTACGCGGTCGACTTCATCAACGCCGTGCGCTGGATCAAGCAGAACCTGCCGGGCGCCAAGGTCTCGGGCGGGGTGTCGAACGTGAGCTTCAGCTTCCGCGGCAACGACCCGGTGCGCGAGGCGATCCACACCGTGTTCCTGTACCACGCGATCCAGGCCGGCATGGACATGGGCATCGTCAACGCCGGCATGGTCGGCGTCTACGACGACCTCGAGCCCGAGCTGCGCGAGCGCGTGGAGGACGTGGTGCTCAACCGCCGGCCCGACGCCGGCGAGCGCCTGGTCGAGGTGGCCGAGAGCGCCAAGAGCGGCGCCAAGGACGACAGCAAGAAGCTCGAGTGGCGCGGCACGCCCGAGCAGCCGGTGCACGTCAACCAGCGGCTGTCGCACGCCATGGTGCACGGCATCACCGACTTCATCGTGGAGGACACCGAGGAGGCCTACCAGCAGATCCTCGCCAAGGGCGGCCGTCCGCTGCACGTGATCGAGGGCCCGCTGATGGACGGCATGAACATCGTGGGCGACCTGTTCGGCCAGGGCAAGATGTTCCTGCCGCAGGTGGTGAAGTCGGCGCGCGTGATGAAGTCGGCCGTGGCCCACCTCATCCCCTACATCGAGGAAGAGAAGCGCCAGGACGAGGCCGCGGGCCGCGACGTGCGCACCAAGGGCAAGATCATCATCGCCACCGTGAAGGGCGACGTGCACGACATCGGCAAGAACATCGTCACCGTCGTGCTCCAGTGCAACAACTTCGAGGTGGTGAACATGGGCGTGATGGTCCCGTGCCACGAGATCCTCGCCAAGGCGAAGGTCGAGGGCGCGGACATCGTGGGCCTGTCGGGCCTGATCACGCCGAGCCTGGAAGAGATGCAGTACGTGGCCGGCGAGATGCAGAAGGACGACCACTTCCGCATCAGGAAGATCCCGCTGCTGATCGGCGGCGCCACCACCAGCCGCGTGCACACGGCCGTGAAGATCGCGCCGCACTACGAAGGCCCGGTGGTCTACGTGCCCGACGCCTCGCGCAGCGTGAGCGTGGCGCAGTCGCTGCTGAGCGACCAGGCCGCGGCCTACATCGGCGAGATCAACGCCGACTACGAGAAGGTGCGCACGCAGCACGCCAACAAGAAGCAGGTGCCGCTGTGGCCGCTGGCCAGGGCGCGCGCCAACAAGACGCCCGTCGACTGGTCGAGCTACGTGCCGCCCGCGCCCAAGTTCATCGGCCGGCGCGTGTTCCGCAACTTCGACCTGACCGAGCTCGCGAAGTACATCGACTGGGGCCCGTTCTTCCAGACCTGGGACCTCGCGGGGCCGTTCCCGGCCATCCTCAAGGACGAGATCGTCGGCACCGAGGCCGTGCGCGTCTACGCCGACGGCCAGCGCATGCTCAAGCGCCTGATCGAGGGCCGCTGGCTCAGCGCGAGCGGCGTGGTCGGCTTCTGGCCGGCCAACACCGAGAACGACGACGACATCGTGCTCTACACCGACGAGTCGCGCAGCGAGGCCGCGCTCACCTGGTACGGCCTGCGCCAGCAGACCGAGAAGCAGGAGATCGAGGGCACGATGCGCCCGAGCCGCTGCCTGGCCGACTTCGTCGCGCCGCGCGAGAGCGGCCTGAAGGACTACGTGGGCATGTTCGCCGTGACCGCGGGCCTGGGCGTGGAGAAGAAGGAGAAGTACTTCGTCGACGACCTCGACGACTACTCCGCGATCATGCTCAAGGCGCTGGCCGACCGGCTGGCCGAGGCCTTCGCCGAGGCCATGCACCACCGCGTGCGCACCGACCTCTGGGGCTACGCGGCCGACGAGGCGCTGAGCAACGAGCAGATGATCGCCGAGAAGTACCGCGGCATCCGCCCCGCGCCCGGCTACCCGGCCTGCCCCGACCACAGCGTGAAGAAGCCGATGTTCGACCTCCTGAACTGCACGGACATTGGCATGAGCCTGACCGAAAGCCTCGCTATGATGCCGGCCGCCAGCGTGTCGGGGTTCTACCTCGGGCACCCCGACAGCACGTACTTCAACGTAGGCAAAATCGGCCATGACCAGCTGCAGGACCAGGCGGTGCGCCGCAAGGCGAGCGAATCCGAACTGGAACGGCTGCTGGCGCCCAACCTCTGACGGCGCGCGGCGGGCCCTTCCGTTCCCCCGCGCCGCCGCCATCCACGCCGCCCGCCCCGCGGGCCGGTGAACCGATCCAGGCTTCCGGGGGATTCCCATTCAGACACTGCTCTTCATCCTCGCGCACCATGCGGCGCTGGCCCTCTTCGTGGCCGGCGCCTGGGGCTTCGGTGCCACCGTGCTGGCGCGCTTCGGGGCGCCCGCGCGCCGCGATGCCTGGCTCGAGGGCGCGATCGCAACCACGCTCGGCGTCGGCCTGTTCATCGTGGCCTTCCAGGCGCTGGCGATCGCCGGCGCGCTGCGCCAGGGCGCGGTGCTCGCGCTGCTGGGCGCGGGCATCGTGCTGGCGCTGCTGCGGCTGCCCGGCTGGCGCCGCGAGCTGAAGGCGCGCGCCGCGCTCGCGCCCGCGCAGCCGGCAGCCACCCTCGGCGAGAAGTGCGCGTTCGCCGCGCTGCTGCTGGTGGGCCTGCCCACGCTGTTCTCGCCGCTGGCGCCGCCGGTGGCCTTCGACGAGGTGATGTACCACCTGCCCTATGCGCGCCAGGTCGCGCAAAGCGGCACGCTGGGCGTCTACGAGTGGCTGCGCTACCCCTGGTTCCCCTACAACTACGACCTGCTCTACGCCGCCGCGCTGACGGTCTACGACGACGTCTTCACCCACTTCATCCACGGCCTCGCGGGCTGGCTGTCGGTGCTGATGATCTACCGCCTCGGCCGGCTGCACGCCAACCGCTACATCGCCTGCATGGGCGCCGGCATCTGGCTCGCGCTCGGCGACTATCCCAACTCGTACATCGACATGGGCGTGGCGCTGTTCGTGCTCGCGGCCTTCGTCGCGCTGTGGTGGTGGGACGAGGGCCACGTGCTCGAACCGGCGCCCGGCGGTCCGCGCCACGGGCGCGCGCGCTGGCTGCTGCTGGCGGCCTTCTTCCTCGGCGTGGCGGCGGGCTCCAAGTACCAGGCGCTGATCTTCCTGCCGCTGGTGGCGGTGTTCGTGGCGCGGCGCGAGCGCCGGCCGCTGCCGTGGCTCGCGGCCCTCGGGCTGTTCCTGGTGCCGTGCATCTACTGGTATGCGCGCAACTACCTGCAGACCGGCGATCCGTTCAACCCGATCGGTGCGCGCGTGTTCGGCTTCACCAACTGGAACATGGCCGACTACACGCAGCAGCTGGCCGACGTGCGCGACCACGCCAACATGCCCAACGGCCTGTTCTGGCCGCTGCTGCTGGTGCCGTTCAGCCCGCTGTGGCGCCCGGGCCCGGTGCGCGCGGCCTTCGTGTTCTGCCTCTACTCGCTCGTGATCTGGGTCGCGACCTCGCGCTATCCGCGCTACATGATGGCCTCGTTCCCGCTGCTCGCGCTGATGGCCGCCGTGGGCTGGCACACGCTGCTGGGCTGGGCCGGTGCCTTCGTGCGGCGCCGGCTGCCGGCGCTCGCGCGCGGGCGCACGCCGGGCGTCTTCGGCGGGCTGCTGATGGTGGTGCTCGCGGGCTTCGCGCTCGCGCATTCGGTGCGCGACGTGCGCATGATCTCGCCCACGCCCGCCTCGCGCGAGGCCTTCCTCGCCCAACGCGTGCCCGGCTACGAGGTGCTGAGCCAGCTGCGCGCCAACCCCGTGGGCCGGCTCTACCAGGTCGGCCTCAACGACTCGATCTACTTCGCGCCAAACCCGGTGTGGGGCGACATCTTCGGGCCCTTCCGCTATTCGGACTACCTGTACCTGCCGGCCGACCAGCTCGCGCGCAAGCTGGCCTCGCAGCAGTTCGGCTCGATCGTGATCCAGACCGCGCTCGCGCCCTACGTCCACACCAAGCCCGACTTCGACAAGTACTTCAGCCTGATCGTCGAGAAGGATGGTGTGAAGGCCTACCGCATACTCGCGCCCACGCCATGACGACCGCCGACCGCCTCGCTTCCCCCACGGCCGCCGCCGCGCTCTCGCCGCTGCCGCCGGCGCTGCGCATCGCCGCCATCATCCCCTGCTACAACGAGGCGCTGGCCATTCCCAAGGTGGTGGCCGACTTCCGCGCCGACCTGCCCGAGGCGCAGATCCACATCTTCGACAACAACTCCACCGACGGCACCGCCGAGGTCGCGCGTGCCCATGGCGCGCACGTCGTGCACGTGCCGCTGCGCGGCAAGGGCAACGTGGTGCGGCGCATGTTCGCCGACGTGGAGGCCGACATCTACGTCATGGTCGACGGCGACGCCACCTACGACCTCTCGACGGTGCGCGAGATGATCCGCATGCTGGTCGACCAGAAGCTCGACATGGTGGTGGGCGCGCGCGTCGACGACCAGAGCGATGCCCAGACCTACCGCCGCGGCCATCGGCTGGGCAACCAGATGCTGACCGGCGCGGTCGCGGGCCTGTTCGGCGGCAGCTTCACCGACATGCTGTCGGGCTTTCGCGTGTTCTCGCGCCGCTACGTGAAGTCCTTTCCCGCGCTGGCCAAAGGCTTCGAGATCGAGACCGAACTCACCGTGCACGCGCTCGAGCTGCGCATGCCCTATGCCGAGGTGGCCTCGGTCTACCGCTCGCGGCCCGAGGGTTCGGTGAGCAAGCTGTCGACCTACCGCGACGGCTGGCGCATCCTCGTCACCATCTCCAAGCTGTTCGTGAGCGAGCGGCCGCTGATGTTCTTCGCGATCCTCGCGGGCCTGCTCGCGCTGGCCGCGGTGGGGCTCGCGATCCCGCTCGCGATGACCTTCTGGGAGACCGGCCTGGTGCCGCGCCTGCCCACGGCCGTGCTGGCCACCGGCCTGATGCTCAGCGCGATGCTCGCACTGGTCTGCGGCGCGGTGCTGCACACCGTGACCATCGGCCGGCAGGAGGCCAAGCGGCTGCGCTACCTCGCCATGCCCGCGGCCGGCTCCGAGTCGTGGCAAGACGGCGCCTGCGGCTGAGGCGATGAGGCAGGCCGGGCGCCAGTTCCTGCTGTTCGCCGTGGCCGGCGTGGTGGGCTTCGGTGTCGACGTGGCGGTGCTGTACCTGGCCGCGCCGCTGCTGGGCTGGTACGGCGCGCGCGTGCTGTCCTTCCTCGCGGCCGCCACCACCACCTGGGTGATGAACCGCCACCTGGCCTTCGGCGACCGCCATGCCGGCACCAGCCTGTGGCGCGAGTACCTGGCCTATCTCGCGACCATGCTCGGCGGCGCGGTCGTGAACTACGGCGCCTACGTGCTGGTGCTGCATTCGGCGGGCGGCCGCTGGGCGCCGATGCTCGGCGTGGCCGTGGGCAGCGGCGCGGGCATGGTCGTGAACTTCCTCGCCGCGCGCTACCTCGTCTTCAAGACTCGGCGCTCGCCCTGAGCGCCGCGCGCCTCAGTGCGCGCCCGACACCACCACCGGGATCTCGGTCGCCGGCGGCGTGTTGCGGCTGCGGCCGCAGCGCACGATGCCGTCGATCATCACCATGCCCACGCCCGGGATGTCGCCGAGCTGCACGCTCTCGAGCAGGCCCGGCGCGGGCGAATGCTGCGCGCGGTCCATGAACACGAAATCGGCATCGCGGCCGACCTCGATCAGGCCGCAGTTGAGCTTGCGGATCTTCGCGGTGTTGCCGGTGGCGAAGCAGAACACCAGCTCGGCCGGGATGTTCGCGATCGACGACAGCATCGCGACCATGCGCAGGATGCCCAGCGGCTGCACGCCCGAGCCCGCGGGACCGTCGGTGCCGAGGATCACGCGGTGCGGGCACTTGAGTTCGAGCGCCGCCTTGGCCGCCGCGATCGCCACCTTCTCGTTGCCGTTGTGCACGATCTCGATCGCGCGCGAGCTCTTCTCGCAGAGCTCGCACACGTGGGCCTCGGGCAGCGAGGTGTGGCCGCCGTTGATGTGGCCGATGACGTCGGCGTCGGCCTCGAGCACCACGTCCTTGTCGATCAGGCCCGAGCCCGGGATCGACGGGCCGCCCGTGTGGATCGTGCTCTGGATGCCGTACTTGCGCGCCCAGGCCACCATCTCCTTGGCCTCGTAGCCGGCCTTCACCGAACCCAGGCCGACCTCGCCGAGCAGGCCCACGCCGGCCTCGGCGAGTTCCTTGAAGTCGCTCTCGACCATGCCCTTCTCGATCACCGGCGCGCCGGCCAGCACCTTCACGCCGCCGGGGCGGAAGTTGTCGAAGGCGCGCTGCGCCGTGATGGCCAGGGCCTTCAGGCCCACGATGTCCTTGGGGCGGCCGGGCAGGTGCACTTCGCCGGCCGAGATCATGGTGGTCACGCCGCCGTGCATGGTGGAGTCGATCCAGCCGATCTGGCCCTGGCGCGGCGTCCAGTCGCCGAACACCGGGTGCACGTGGCTGTCGATCAGGCCGGGCGCGACGCAGGTCCGGCGCGCGTCGATGACGGTCTTCGCGCCCTCGAGGTCGCAGTCCTTCTGCTTGCCGATGGCGACGATCAGGCCGTCGTTCACCACGATGGTGTCGGCGTCGAGGATGGGCTTGTCGATGTCGCCCGAGAGCAGCAGCCCTATGTTCTGGATGACGACCTTGCCCGACTTTCCGCTGCTCGCGATTTCTGCCATTTCGTGTTGTCCTCGTCGTGGGGGGGAGTGTTGTTGTCCTGCAGATCGTCCGCGCGCACGGTGCGCAGCACGGTCTCGATCACGAAGTCTTCCCAGTGCCGGATCGCGTCCGGCGACTCGAGCGGCTCGCCCAGGAAGGCCGTGAGCGTGTGGCGGTTGGAGGTGTAGAAATAGCCGGTGGACGCGATCAGCAGGTAGATGTCGCGCGCCACGAGGTCCTTGCGGAACAGCCCCTGGGCCGCGCCGCTCGCGAGGATCTCCGCGATGATCGCCACCGCCCGCGACGAATACTCGCGCGCGCGCAGCGACTTCGAGATGTGCCGGCCCTTGTGCAGGTTCTCGGTGTTGAGCAGCGTCACGAACTCGGGGTTCTTGCGGTAGTAGCCGAGCACGAAGCGGATCACTTCGGTGAGCGCCTCCACCGGGCGCGAGGCGTCGAGCGCGATCGCGGCCTCGGCGTCGTCCATGCGCTGGTAGATGCCCTCGAGCACCGCGATGAACAGGCCTTCCTTGCTGCCGAAGTAGTAGTAGATCATCCGGTCGTACGACTTGGCGGCCTTGGAGATCTTCTCCACGCTGCCGCCGTCGTAGCCGTACTTGGCGAACACCTTGGTCGCCGACTTGAGGATGCTGTCGCGCGTGGCCTGGGCCGCGGCCTCGCGCACGCCGGTGCGGCGCTGGGGCTTGGGCTTGGTGATGGAGCGGCTGTCGGCCATCGATCGCGCGGCGTCCTGCTTACTTCTCGGCGAAGGCGCGTTCGACGACGAAGTCGCCGGGCGTCGAGGTGTTGCCTTCCTTGAAGCCGCGTGCCTCGAGGATGTGCTTGAGGTCGACCAGCAGGCCCGGGCTGCCGCACAGCATCACGCGGTCTTCGGCGGCGTTGATCGGCGGCAGGCCGAGGTCGTCGGTGAGCTTGTTGCTCGAGATCAGGTCGGTGATGCGGCCCTGGTTGCGGAACTCCTCGCGCGTGACCGTGGGGTAGTACAGCAGCTGCTTGGCGACCATCTCGCCGAGGAACTCGTGCTTGGGCAGGTGGTCGGTCACGAGGTCGTGGTAGGCCAGCTCGTCGACCTGGCGCACGCCGTGCACCAGGATGACCTGCTCGAACTTCTCGTAAGTCTCGGGGTCGCGGATCACGCTCATGAACGGTGCCAGGCCGGTGCCGGTGCCGAACAGGTAGAGGCGCTTGCCGGGCAGCGTGTAGTCGATCAGCAGCGTGCCGGTGGGCTTGCGGCCCACGATGATGGTGTCGCCCACCTGGATGTGCTGCAGCCGCGAGGTCAGCGGGCCGTCTTCCACCTTGATGCTCAGGAACTCGAGATGCTCCTCGTAGTTCGGGCTCACGATGCTGTAGGCGCGCAGCAGCGGCTTCTCGTTGACGCGCAGGCCGATCATCGTGAAGTGGCCGTTGGAGAAACGCAGCGCCGGGTCGCGCGTGGTGGTGAAGGTGAACAGGCGGTCGGTCCAGTGGTGGACGCTCAGGACCTTCTCTTCGCTGAATGCACTCATACGGAACTCAATAGTGGTGAATGACGGGGGGTTGGCTGAGCCGGGATGCACGCCCTTGGGGCGCCAGCTGCCGGCCGGCTCCGAACCCTCCATTGTCGTTGGTCGGAAAAACCCCGATGAACATCGCGAGAAAACACCATTGCAAGCATCGGGCCCGTTTGCTACATTGACTCTCAATGTAGTGAATGCAACATGAAAGTGTAGGGGATGCTACACAAACGGAAGGCCCCGCACAAGCGCACATGCGGCACGTTTGTTGCAAACCCCGCCACCACGATTTGCAGCCAACAAGAGGTCGCCCCCCGATGACGGAACACACGAAGACAGACGGACTGCCGGGCATGGACGTGCCGGTGGTCGCCGAGGCCGGCCCCGGCGGTTTCGGCAAGGCGCCGCTGCGCAACGAGCGCATGAGCGCGGCCAAGGTCGAATGCAATGCCTGCCCGGTGCTGTGCCAGATCTCCGACGGGCGCACCGGCGCCTGCGACCGCTATGCCAACCGCGAGGGCGTGCTGGTGCGCGTCGATCCGGTGGTGCTGCTGCGCCGCCAGCTCGCGAGCGATGCGCCCGCGCTGGTGGCGTTCGACCGCATGACGGCGGCCGAAGACGGCAAGGTCGTCGACGCACCCTCGGCCGACTGGGACGGCGACCTGCTGCATGCCGACGAGGTCTTCGTCACCGGCGTCGGTTCCTCCACCACCTATCCCGACTACAAGCCCGCGCCCTTCATCGTCGCCTCCAAGGCGCAGGGCGTGGACATGGTCACCGTGGTCACCGAGGGCATCTTCAGCTACTGCAGCTTCAAGGTGAAGATCGACACCGACCGCTTCCTCGGCGCCGAGCAGGCCAACGTGCGCTATCGCGGCGAGGTGGTGGGCCACGTCACCACGGCCGAGTACGGGTCGCAGATGCTGTCGCTGGGCGGCGTGCACCACCTCACGGGCGGCAGCAAGAAGGAAGGCCGCATGACGGCCGAGCTGATGCAGCTGCTGGGCAACAAGAAGGCCATCGAATGCACCATCGACGGCGGCGCCAGCCTGGTGATCCAGGCCGGCAAGGCGCCGATCGTCAACGGCGTGGAAGAGCAGCGCATGCGCGTGGGCTGCGGCTCTGCGGCGGTCGGCATCTTCGCGCGCCAGTTCGCGGGCGTGGCCGACGAGGTGGTGGTGGTCGACGACCACATCACCGGCGTGCTGACCGAGCACCAGGCCGGCCGCTGCCTCGACATGCCGCCCTCGGGCATCCAGATGCTGGGCCGCAAGTCGACGCCGGGGCGCTACTTCCAGGTCGCCAATCCGGGCAACGGCTGGGGCGGCACCGACATCGCCGATCCGCTGTCGATCATCGAGGGCTGGGAGGAGGGCGTGGCCAAGCCCGGCCTGCGCCTGCTCATGACCTCGACCACCGGCGAGCATGCGCAGTGGTACGTGCTCGACGACGCGCTGCAGCCCGTCGAGCAGCCGATGCCTCCCGAGGTGAAGCGCATCGTCGAGCGCATCGGCGAGAACTGCGAACCCTCGCTGTGCACCGTGCTGTTCCTCGGCGGTGCCGGCGGCAGCCTGCGCGCGGGCGTCACCGAGAACCCGGTGCTGCTCACGCGCGCCATCAAGCGCGCGCTGGTCAACGTCACCTGCGGCGGCGCGCCGGCCTATGTGTGGCCCGGCGGCGGCATCACGGTGATGGCCGACGTCATGCGCATGCCCGACAACAGCTTCGGCACCGTGCCCACGCCCGCGATCGTCGCGCCCATCGAGTTCAGCATGCGGCGCGCCGACTACGAGGCGCTCGGCGGCCACATGGAGCATGTCTTCCCGCTCGAGCAGGCGCTCGCGCGCGGTGCATGGCAGGAAGACGGCGCACCGCTCGCGCGCCAATGGCTCGTCATCGACGAAGCCAACCCGTGGCCGCTGGGCCACGCGCCCATGCTGGGATAACCATGTCCGCCCAACGCACGGCGCTCGACGAGCACCGCTGGCATCTCAACCACGGCCCGATCGACATCGTGGCCGAGGCGCGCGGCGACCGCTATGCGGTGGCGGCCGCGCACGATGCGGCCTGGGCGCGCTTCGCGCACGTGCTCGACGAACTGGTGCACGAGCTGCCGCTGCTGCGCCTGCCGGTCACCGACAAGATGCGCCCGCGCGGCGTGGTGGCGCGCCGCATGTGGGATGCCTGCGCGGCGTTCGCGCCGACCTTCATCACGCCAATGGCCGCGGTCGCGGGCTCGGTGGCGCAGGAACTGATCGCCTTCTACCAGCGCCCCGGCATCGAGCGTGCCTGGATCAACAACGGCGGCGACATCGCCGTGCATCTCGCGCCGGGCCAGACCGCGCGCGTGGGCGTCTACGCGGACCTCGCGCGCTTCGACTGGCGCGATGCCAACGGCCTCGTCGACACCGACGGCCAGTTCGAACTGCGCGCCGACCAGCCGGTGCGCGGCGTCGCCACCAGCGGCTGGCGCGGGCGCAGCTTCTCGCTCGGCATCGCCGACAGCGTGACGGTGCTGGCCGCCACCGCGGCGCAGGCCGACGCGGCCGCGACCGTGATCGCCAACGCGGTCGATGTCGACAGCGATGCGATCCGCCGCGTGCCCGCGAGCGAGCGCAAGGACAACAGCGACCTCGGCGACACGCTCGTCACCGTCGACGTGCCGCCACTGCCCCCCGCGCAGGTGCGCAGCGCACTCGATACGGGCGCGGTGTGCGCCCGCGTCCTGCAACAAGGCGGGCTCGCATGGGCCGCTCTGCTCGTTTGCCAGGGGCAGTGGCGGCTGGTCGAGCCCTTATGCTCGAAGCTAGGCTTCCGTGCAGTTGGTTCAGTAATTGCTTAACGAAAAGCAAGGTTCTTTTTCATGATCGATATCCGCCGAGTCTTCACCCAGGTCGAGCACATCCACCACGAGTTCGGGCCGCGTGCCCAGACGCCGCTGGTGCGTGGTGCCATCGCCGCCGTGCTGACCAATCCCTTCGCGGGCCGCTACGAGCCCGACATCCTGCCGATGATGAGCCTGCTCGATCCGGTGGGCCTCGAGATGGCGCACAAGCTGCACGCCGCGATGGACGTGCCGCTCGAGCAGCTCGCCACCTACGGCAAGGGCGCCATCGTCGGCGCCGCGGGCGAGCTCGAGCATGGGGCGCTGTGGCACGTGCCCGGCGGCTATGCGATGCGCGAGCTGCTCGGCTGGAAGGGCGACCGCGTCGCCTATGCCAAGGGCACCGTCGACGAGAAGAAGACCGGCCAGCCCGGCAATGCGCTGTCGATCGTGCCCTCGACCAAGAAGGTCGGCGCGCCCGGCACCACGCTCGACGTGCCGCTGACCAACATCAACGCCAGCTACGTGCGCGGCCAGTTCGACGCCATCGAAGTGCGCGTGCCCGGCGCGCCCGCGGCCGACGAGATCGTGTTCATCCTCGCGATGAGCACCGGCTACCGCGTGCATGCGCGCGTCGGCGGCCTGCTCGCCGAGAACATCGCCAAGTGGGACGGCCTGCGCTGAGCCCGTGTACGAAGAGACAAGAAGAGAAGCCAAAGGAAATCCAGACATGACCGCCAACATCCGCAAGCTCGTCGTCCAGGTCGACGAAACCCGCAAGGAAATGGGCCGCGACATCGCGCCGCCCACGCGCCGCGCCGTCGCCATCGCCGTGATCGCCAACCCCTACGCGGGCCGCTACAGCGAGAACCTCGACGAGCTGATCGCGATCGGCGAGGAGCTCGGCGCGCTGCTGGGCCAGAAGGCCGTGAAGGCGCTGGGCATCGAGCCCGGCCAGGCGCAGAGCTACGGCAAGGCCGCGATCGTCGGCGAAGGCGGCGAGCTCGAGCATGCGGCCGCGATCCTGCATCCCAAGCTCGGCGCGCCGCTGCGCGTGGCGGTCGAGAAGGGCGCGGCGCTCGTGCCCTCGGCCAAGAAGCTCGGCACCCTCGGCACCGCCATCGACGTGCCGCTGGGCCACAAGGACGCGGCCTTCGTGCGCAGCCATTTCGACGCCATCGAGGCCCGCGTGTCCGACGCCCCGCGCGCCGGCGAGATCGTGGTGGCCGTGGCGGTCACCGACAGTGGCCGCCCACTGCCGCGCATCGGCGGCCTGCAGGCCGGCGAGATCAAGGGCGAAGACGGCCTGCGCTGAGGCGACACTCCACCTTTCCACCGATTTCCTCCGTTCCCTTTCCGTTTTTCTCGAACCCCACCAGGAGCTTCCCGATGATCCCCTTGCGCCATGTTTTCAGCGCGGCTTCCGTCCTGACCCTGACCTGCGCCCTCGTTCCCGCGCACGCCCAGGGCGTGATCAAGATCGGCGAGATCAACAGCTACAAGGCGCAGCCGGCCTTCCTCGAGCCCTACAAGAAGGGCATGGAGCTCGCGGTCGACGAGATCAACGCCAAGGGCGGGGTCAATGGTCGGAAGATCGAACTGATCAGCCGCGACGACAACGCCAACCCCGGCGATGCGGTGCGCGTGGCCGAGGAGCTGATCTCGCGCGAGAAGGTCGACGTGCTCGCGGGTGCCTTCCTCTCGAACACCGGCCTGGCGCTGACCGACTTCGCGAAGCAGAAGAAGTTCTTCTACCTGGCCGCCGAGCCGCTGACCGACAAGATCGTCTGGAGCAACGGCAACCGCTACACCTACCGCCTGCGTCCCTCGACCTACATGCAGGTCGCGATGCTCGTGCCCGAGGCCGCCAAGCTCAAGAAGAAGCGCTGGGCCATCGTCTATCCCAACTACGAGTACGGCCAGTCCTCGGTCGCGACCTTCAAGACCCTGCTCAAGGCCGCGCAGCCCGACGTGGAGTTCGTCGCCGAGCAGGCGCCGCCGCTGGGCAAGGTCGATTCGGGCAGCGTGGTGCAGGCGCTCGCCGATGCCAAGCCCGACGCGATCTTCAACGTGCTGTTCGGCGCCGACCTCTCGAAGTTCGTGCGCGAGGGCAACACCCGCGGCCTGTTCAAGGACCGTGAAGTGGTCAGCGTGCTGACCGGCGAACCCGAGTACCTCGATCCGCTGAAGGACGAGGCACCCAACGGCTGGATCGTGACCGGCTATCCGTGGAACGGCATCAAGACGCCCGAGCACAAGGCCTTCCTCGATGCCTACCAGGCCAAGTTCAAGGACTACCCGCGCCTGGGCTCGGTGGTCGGCTACAGCGCCATCCACTCGATCGCGGCCGGCATCCAGAAGGCCGGCAGCACCGACACCGAGAAGCTGGTCGCGGCCTTCAAGGGCCTGCAGCTCGACAGCCCCTTCGGCAAGATCAGCTACCGCGCGCAGGACAACCAGTCGACCATGGGCGCCTACGTGGGCAAGACCAAGAACGACGGCGGCAAGGGCGTGATGGTGGACTACGTCTACCTCGACGGCGCCAAGTTCCAGCCGAGCGACGACGAAGTCAAGAAGATGCGCCCCGCCGACTGAGGTCGGAGCGCTTCCGGTTTTCGCCGGCAGACCGTTCACGCCGAGCTCGTCGAAGCGCCGCACCCCGGCTTCGACAGGCTCAGCCCGAGCGGTTGACGTGGATCGCAGGCCATTCGATGCGAATGGCGCCTTGTCATCGTGGCCGAAGCGGTGCGCGACGCACTTCGACGCACCCCAGTTTCCAGTTCCTCGGGATCCTTGAATGAGCTTTTCAGGCTTCGTTGTTCAGTTGCTCAACGGGTTGGCCGGCGCCTCGTCGCTGTTCTTCGTGGCGGCCGGCCTCTCGTTGATCTTCGGCGTGACGCGCATCGTCAATTTCGCCCATGGGTCCTTCTTCATGGTCGGCATCTACCTCGCGTACACGCTGGTCGACAAGCTCGGCGCGAGCCTGGGCTTCTGGCCCGCGCTGCTGATCGCGGCGGTCGCGGTCGGCGTGCTCGGCGCGCTGATCGAGGTGCTGCTGCTGCGCCGTATCTACAAGGCGCCCGAGCTGTTCCAGCTGCTCGCCACCTTCGCGCTGGTGCTGGTCATCAAGGACGCGGTGCTGTGGCTCTGGGGCCCCGACGAGCTGCTGGGCCCGCGCGCGCCCGGCCTCAAGGGCTCGGTCGAGATCCTCGGGCGCCAGTTCCCCTCCTACGACCTGTTCCTGATCGTGGTCGGCCCGGTGGTGCTGGGCCTGGTCTGGCTGCTGCTCACGCGCACGCGCTTCGGCACGCTGGTGCGCGCCGCCACGCAGGACCGCGAGATGGTCAGCGCGCTGGGTGTCAACCAGGCGTGGCTGTTCACCGCGGTGTTCGCGCTCGGTGCGCTGCTCGCGGGCCTGGGCGGCGCGCTGCAGCTGCCGCGCGAGCCCGCCACGCTCGAGATGGACCTCAACACCATCGGCGCCGCCTTCGTGGTGGTGGTGGTCGGCGGCATGGGCTCGCTGCCCGGCGCCTACGTGGCCGCGCTGCTGATCGCCGAGATCAAGGCCGTGTGCATCTGGCTCGGCGTGGTGCAGATCTTCGGCATCGACGTGTCCTTCTCCAAGCTCACGTTGATGGTCGACTTCCTCGTGATGGCGGCCGTGCTGGTGTGGCGCCCGTGGGGCCTGTTCGGCCGCGCGCAGGCGCCGAGCCGTTACGTCGGCATGCAGGAGGAACCGCTGCGCCGTCCCGGCAACCTCTACCTGGCCGGCGCCGCGGTGCTCGCGCTGGTGCTCGCCGCGCTGCCCGTGCTCACGGCCGGTTCGCCCTACACGCTGGTGCTGATGATCGACCTGCTGATCGCGGCCCTGTTCGCCACCAGCCTGCACTTCATCATGGGCCCGGCCGGCATGCATTCGTTCGGCCATGCCGCGTACTTCGGCCTCGGAGCCTACGGCGCCGCGCTGCTCGCGCGTTCGCTGGGCCTGCCGATGGAACTCACGCTGGTGGTCGCGCCGCTGGTGGCCGCGCTCGGCGCCTTCGTCTACGGCTGGTTCGCGGTGCGGCTGTCGGGCGTGTACCTCGCGATGCTCACCCTGGCCTTCGCGCAGATCACCTGGGCCATCACCTACCAGTGGGACAGCTTCACGGGCGGCAGCAACGGCCTCACGGGCGTCTGGCCCTCGGCCTGGCTGTCGGACAAGCGCGCCTACTACTGGCTCACGCTGGTGCTGGTGTCGGCCGGCGTCTGGTGGCTGCGCCGCGTGCTGTATTCGCCCTTCGGCTACACCCTGCGCGCGGGCCGCGACTCGGTGCTGCGCGCCGACGCCATCGGCATCGACGTCAAGCGCATGCAGTGGGCCGCGTTCGTCATCGCGGGCGCGGTGGCGGGCCTGGCCGGCGCGCTGTTCGCGTTCTCCAAGGGCAGCATCTCGCCCGAGACGCTGTCGGTCGGCAAGTCGGTCGACGGCCTCGTGATGGTGCTGCTCGGCGGCATCCAGACGCTCGCGGGCCCGGTGGTCGGCGCCGTCACCTTCACCTGGCTGCACGACACCGTGGCGCGCAACACCGACTACTGGCGCGCGATGCTCGGTGCCATCATCCTGATCCTGGTGCTGCTGTTCCCGCAGGGCATCGCGGGATCGATCAAGCAGCTCGTGGAGCGCCTGCGCGCGCCCAAGGAAGAGAAAGCCGTCGATGCCAAGCTCGAGGAGGTGAAGGCATGAGCGCCGCGCCGGGCCGCCCCAAGCAAGCTCGCACCGCAGTGCGAAGCACGGAGGTATTTCAATGAGCCTGCTCAAGGTCAACAACCTCGGCAAGTCCTTCGGCGGCGTCAAGGCCGTCGATGGCATCAGCTTCGAGCTGCCCCCGGGCGAGCTGCTGGCGCTGATCGGCCCCAACGGCGCCGGCAAGTCCACCACCTTCAACATGGTCAACGGCCAGCTCAAGGCCGACCAGGGTTCGATCACGCTCGACGGCCAGGAGCTCGTGGGCCGCAGGCCGCGCGAGATCTGGCGCATGGGCGTGGGCCGCACCTTCCAGATCGCCGAGACCTTCGCCTCGCTCACCGTGGTCGAGAACGTGCAGATGGCGCTGCTCTCGCACGACCGCAAGCTGTTCTCGATGTGGCGCCGCGCCGCCGAGCACAAGCGCGACGAGGCGCTGGCGCTGCTCGACCAGGTCGGCATGAAGTCGCAGGCCGACCGGCCCTGCAGCGTGCTGGCCTATGGCGACGTCAAGCGCGTCGAGCTCGCGATCGCGATGGCCAACAGCCCCAAGCTGCTGCTGATGGACGAACCCACGGCCGGCATGGCGCCGAAGGAGCGCAATTCGCTGATGGCGCTGACCAAGCAGCTGGTCATCGACCGCGGCATGGCCGTGCTGTTCACCGAGCACAGCATGGACGTGGTGTTCGCCTATGCCGACCGCATGATCGTGCTGGCGCGCGGCCGCCTCATCGCGCAGGGCAAGCCGCTCGAGATCCGCGACCACCCGAAGGTGCAGGAGGTGTACTTCGGCAGCGGCAAGACCTTCGAGAAAGCAGCGGCATGAACACGACGAACGCCTCCGAACCCCTGCTCCAGGCCAAGGCCCTGTGCGCCTGGTACGGCGCCGCCCAGATCCTCTACGACGTCGACCTCGAGGTGCGGCGCGGCGAGGTGGTGGCGCTCATGGGCCGCAACGGCGCCGGCAAGTCGACCACGCTCAAGGCGCTGATCGGCATGCTCGGCAAGCGCCGCGGCGCGGTGCGCTTCCTGGGCCACGACATCTCGAAGAGCGAGCCGCACCACGCGGCACGCCTGGGCCTAGGCTTCGTGCCCGAGGACCGGCGCGTGTTCACCGACCTCACGGTGATGGAGAACCTCGAGGTCGGCAAGCAGGCCGCGCGCCGCTGGGCCGACGGCAGCGAGGCGCCGCTGTGGACGCCCGAGCGGCTGTTCAAGCTGTTCCCCAACCTCGGCGAGATGCCCAACCGGCCCGGCGGGCGCATGAGCGGCGGCGAGCAGCAGATGCTGACCGTGGCGCGCACGCTGATGGGCAACCCCTACCTGGTGCTGCTCGACGAACCGTCCGAAGGCGTGGCGCCGGTCATCGTCGAGCAGATGGCGAACATGATCCTCGAGCTCAAGGCGCAGGGCGTGAGCATCCTGCTGTCGGAGCAGAACATGCACTTCGCGGAGCTGGTCTCCGACCGCGCCTACGTGCTCGAGAAGGGCCAGATCCGCTACCACGCCACCATGGCCGAGCTCGCGGCCAACGAGGAAGTGCGGCGCGCGTACCTGAGCGTCTAGTTGTCAGTTGTATGAGTCGGATGCGCCCGCGGGCGCATTCCTTGCAGGGTTTCGTTTCCATCAACGCAAGCACGGAGCACAGACCATGAACGACACGCACCGCAGACGCTTCCTCCAATCCACGGCCGCTCTCGGCCTGCTCGGCGCCTCGGGCGCGCTTTTCGCCGCCGGCGCGAAGATCAAGCCCGGCGACAAGGCCGTGCTGATCGTGGTCGACGTGCAGAACTGCTTCATCGACGGCGGCACGCTGCCGGTCAAGGGCGGTGCCGACGTGGTGCCGGTCATCAACCAGCTGGCGGCCTCGTTCCAGAACATCGTGGTCACGCAGGACTGGCACACCCAGGGCCATGCCTCGTTCGCGAGCGCGCACGCGGGGCAGAAGCCCTTCAGCAGCATCAAGCTGAACTACGGCAACCAGGTGCTGTGGCCCGACCACTGCGTGCAGGGCACGGACGACGCGGCGCTGCACAAGGACCTCAAGCTGCCGACCGCGCAGCTGATCATCCGCAAGGGCTTCCATGCCGACGTCGACAGCTACTCGGCCTTCGAGGAGGCCGACCGCAAGACCTCGACCGGCCTCGCCGGCTACCTCAAGGCGCGCGGCATCAAGACCGTGTTCGTGACCGGCCTGGCGACCGACTTCTGCGTCGCCTGGACCGCGCTCGATGCACGCAAGGCCGGCTTCGATGCCTACGTGATCGAGGACGCCACGCGCGCCATCGACCTCAACGGCTCGCTGGCCGCGGCCTGGAAGCAGATGAGCGCCAAGGGCGTGAAGCGCATCCAGTCGGCCGACATCCAGGGCGCCTGAGAAGACGACAGGGACGCCCGGCGCTGCGCGGGCCCCTGCCGCGCATCGACACACCACAACTGCGAGACAAGACGACCCCATGACGATTTCCCTCTCCAGGCGCTCCCTGGTGGCCGGCGGCGCGGCCCTCGCGCTCGGCCCCGGCCTGCTGTCCGCCGCGCGCGCCGAGAACGGCGTGAGCGACGGCGCCATCCGCATCGGCCAGTCGGCCGTGTTCAGCGGCCCGGCCAAGGACTTCGGCATCGACTACCGCGCCGGCATCAAGCTGCACTTCGACCGCGTCAACAAGGGCGGCGGCATCAACGGGCGCCGGCTCGAGCTGGTGAGCTACGACGATGTCTACGAACCCGCGAAGACCGCACTGAACACCGCGAAGCTGATCGACGAGGACAAGGTGTTCGCGCTCACCGGCTACGTCGCCACCGGCAACCTCGCGGCCGCGATGCCGCTGGCTGAGAAGGCGGGCGTGCCGATGTTCGCGCCGCTGGTGGGCACCACCTCGTTCCGCACCAAGACCAACCGGCTGCTGTTCCACGTGCGCGCGGGCTACGACCTCGAGCTGCGCAAGATCATCAGCCACCTGTCGACCATCGGCATCCAGTCGATCGCGGTGGTGCACCAGGACAGCGCCTTCGGCAAGTCGAACCTCGCGACCTGCGAGGAACTCGCGGCCGACTACAAGGTGAAGGTGGTCAAGACCTTCCCGCTGGCGATCGCCGCCGAGGACGCGAAGCCGGTGGTCGCGGGCCTCGCCGAGGCCAGGCCGGGCGCGGTCGTGATGATCATGGCCGGGCGCCAGGTCGAGGTCTTCATGCGCGACTACCGCGCGAGCGCGGGCGGCGCGCCGCTGTACACGCTGTCGGTCGGCATCACCGACGCGGCCGGCTCGGCGCAGCGGCTCGAGGGCAAGCTCGCGGGCCTGGTCACGGCCAGCATCGTGCCGCCGCCGCAGGCCGTGCGCGTGCCCATCGTGGCCGACTACCAGCGCGACCGCGCCGAGTTCGGCGAGAAGATCGACAGCTACACCGCGCTCGAGGGCTACATCGTCGCGCGCGTGATGGCCGAGGGCCTGCGCCGCGGCGGCAAGGCGCTCACGCGCGAGAGCTTCGTCGCGGGCCTCGAGAGCATCGGCAGCACGCGCTTCGGCGACTTCCCGATCGAGTACGGGCCGAAGAACCACAACGGCTCGAACTTCGTGGACCTGGAGATGTACACCCGTGACGGCCAGCTGCGGCGCTGAAGGCCGTGCCGAACCGCTGCAGCTGAGAGTCAACGGCCGCGCGCAGGCGCTCGCGGTGCCGCGCGAGGCCTCGCTGCTGCAGGTGCTGCGCAACGACCTCGGCCTCAACGGACCCAAGTACGGCTGCGGCCTCGGCCAGTGCGGCGCCTGCACGGTGCATGTCGACGGCATGGCCGCGCGCGCCTGCGTGATTCCCGCGCACGGCGTGGCGGGCCGCGCCATCACCACGCTCGAGGGCCTGGGCACGCGCGGCGACTGGCACCCGGTGCAGGCCGCCTTCGAGGAGGCGCAGGCCGCGCAGTGCGGCTACTGCCTCAACGGCATGGTGATGCAGGTGGCGGCATTGCTGGCGCGCGAGCCGGGCGCCAGCGAGGCGCGCATCCGCAGCGAGCTCTCGGGCAACCTTTGCCGTTGCGGCACGCACATCGAGATCCTCGACGCGGCGCAGCGCGCGGCCCGCCGGCTGCGGGCGACCCAGCCATGACACGTCGCGCCGACCTGCCGCGCACGCGCGCGGAGTTCCTCGCCGCCGAAGGCGTGCTGCTGGTGGTGCGCGAGACCCCGCCGGCGCCGCCTCCGGCGAAGGGCCAGCCGGCGTTCATCGCGGGCAACCCGGCCGAGGGCGACGAGGTGCTGCTCGCGGTGTGGGACGACGGCAGCGCCTCGGCGCTCAACGGCCACGTCGACCTCGGCACCGGCATCCAGACCGCGCTGGGCCAGATCGTGGCCGAGGAGCTCGAGCTCGGCATGCCCTGCGTGCGCGTGATGCTCGGCGACACCGCGCGCGCGCCGAACCAGGGCGCGACCATCGCGAGCGCCTCGATCCAGATCCACGCGCAGCCGCTGCGCCTCGCGGCCGCGCAGGCGCGCGCCTGGCTGCTCGCGCGCGCGTCCGAGCAATTGGGCGTGGCCGTCGAGGCATTGCAGGCGCGCAGCGGCATCGTGCGCGTGGCCGAGTCGCCCGACCGGCACCTGAGCTACGCCGAACTGGTGGCGGGCCAGCGCACCGTGCTCAAGCTCGATGCGAAGGCCGCCACCAAGGACCCGGCCGACTACCGCGTCGTCGGCACGCGGCAGGCGCGCGTCGACATCCCGGCCAAGCTCGCGGGCGAACTGGTCTTCGTGCACGACATGCGCGTGCCCGGCATGCTGCACGGGCGCGTGGTGCGGCCGCCCTACGCGGGCGCCGACCATGGCGACTTCATCGGCAACACGCTCGAGTCGGTCGACGAGTCGTCGATCGCGCACATTCCCGGCATCCGCGCGGTGGTGGTGATCCGCGACTTCGTCGGCATCGTGGCCGAGCGCGAGGAGCACGCCGAACAGGCGCTGCGCGAACTGCGCGTGCGCTGGAAGCCCTGGCCCGGCATGCCCGGCCTCGACGACCTCGCGCAGGCGCTGCGCGACAACCCCTCGACGCAGCGCCTCTTGGTCGACGAGGGCGACGTCGACGGCGCGATCGCGCGCGCGGCGCATCCGATGCCGCGCACCTATGTCTGGCCCTACCAGATGCACGCCTCGATCGGGCCTTCGTGCGCGCTGGCCGAATGGCAGCCCGAGGACGGCAGCGGCATGCAATTGCGCTGCTGGGCCGGCACGCAGAACCCGCACGTGCTGCGCGCCGATCTCGCGAAGCTGCTCGGCGTGCAGGACCTGCAGATCGACGTGGTGCGCATGGAGGCCGCGGGCTGCTATGGCCGCAACGGCGCCGACGACGTGGCCGCCGATGCCGCGCTGCTCGCGCGCGCGGTGGGCGCGCCGGTGCGCGTGCAGCTCACGCGCGAGCAGGAGCATGCGTGGGAGCCCAAGGGCGCCGCGCAACTGATGGAGATCGATGGCGGCCTCGCGGCCGACGGCAGCGTCGCGGCCTACGACTTCCAGACCTCCTATCCGTCGAACGGCGCCCCCACGCTCGCGCTGCTGCTCACGCGCGCCATCGAACCGGGGGCGCAGGCCTACGAGATGGGCGACCGCACCGCGCGCCCGCCCTATGGCTACGACAACCTGCGCGTGAAGGTCAACGACATGGCGCCGATCGTGCGCGCCTCGTGGCTGCGCGGCGTGTCGGCGCTGCCGAGTTCGTTCGCGCACGAGTCGTACATCGACGAGCTCGCGACCGCGGCCGGCGTCGACCCGGTGCAGTTCCGGCTGCGCCACCTCGAGGACCTGCGCGCGATCGAGCTGGTGGAGGCCACGGCGCAGAAGGCCGGCTGGCGGCTGCGCACCGGCCCGCAGGAGAACGCCGATGGCGGGCTCGGTGCCGGCGGCGACATCCTGTTCGGCCAGGGCTTCGCCTATGCGCGCTACGTGCACAGCAAGTGGCCCGGCTTCGGCGCCGCCTGGGCCGCCTGGGTGGCCGACGTCGAGGTCAACCGCCGGACCGGCGAGGTGCATGTGCGCCGCGTGGTGGTGGGGCACGACGCGGGCCTGCTGGTCAATCCCGCGGGCGTCGAGCACCAGGTGCACGGCAACGTGATCCAGACCACGAGCCGCGCGCTCAAGGAGCAGGTGCAGTTCGCGCCGCAGTCCGGGCCGGCCGAGGGCGGCGAACGACTGCCCGGCGTGCTGCCCTCGGGCGTGGTCGCGAGCCGCGAATGGGGCAGCTACCCGATCATCAACTTCCGCGAAGTGCCGGTGATCGAGGTGATGCACATGCCGCGCCCGGGCGAGCCGTCGCTGGGCGCGGGCGAGTCCTCGTCGGTGCCGGGCACGGCGGCGATCGCAAATGCCATCTTCGATGCGACGGGCGTGCGGTTCAGGGCGCCGCCGTTCACGCCGGAGACGGTGCTGGCGGAGTTGAATCGCGGGCTGTTGCCTTCCCCTGCGGGAGACGGCGGGGCGGGGGGGACGTCGCGGGCCGATGGTGATGCCGCGGTGCCCCCATCCCGGCCTTCCCCCAGAGGGGGAAGGAGCAAGGCCGAGGCGCCATGGCCGAAGCGCAAGAGTCTGTGGGCCGCGGGCGCGGCGCTCGTGGTCGGCGGCATCGGCGTCGTCGCGGGCCTGCTCGGCTGGCGCTCGGCGATCGCGCCGGTGTCGCTCACCGCGCCGGTCTACAGCGAGGCCACCATCGAGCGCGGCCGCGTGCTCGCGGCGCTCGGCGACTGCGCGGTCTGCCACACCGCGCCGGGCGGCGCGCCCAACGCCGGCGGCCGCGCGATGGACACGCCCTTCGGCACGCTCTACACCACCAACCTCACGCCCGATGCCGAGACCGGCCTCGGCCGCTGGTCCTTCAGCGCCTTCCAGCGCGCGATGCGCGAGGGCGTGTCGCGCGACGGCCATCACCTCTATCCGGCCTTCCCCTACACCGCCTTCGCGAAGACCAGCGACGACGACCTGCAGGCGCTCTATGCCTACTTCATGGCGATGCCCGCGGTGCGCGCCGAAACGCCGAAGTCCGAACTCAAGTTCCCGTTCAGCCTGCGGCCGCTGATGGCCGGATGGAACGCGCTCTTCCACGATCCCGCGCCGCTCGTGCCCGTGGCCACGCAGAGCGCCGAGTGGAACCGCGGTGCCTACCTCGTCAACGGCCTCGGCCATTGCGGCGCCTGCCACACGCCGCGCAACGCGCTCGGCGCGGAGCAGGGCGGCACCGCCTTCCTGTCGGGCGCGATGGTCGATGGCTGGGAGGCGCCGTCGCTCACGATGCGCTCGAAGTCCGCCATGCCCTGGGACGCCGAGTCGCTCTACCGCTACCTGCGCGACGGTCATTCGCCGCGCCACGGCATCGCGGGCGGCCCGATGGCCGAGGTGGTGCGCGAGCTCGGCGCCGTGCCCGATGCCGACATCCGCGCGATGGCGACCTACCTCGCCTCGTTCAATCCCGAGCCCCTGCCCGAGGCCGCCGCGCAGGCCGAGGCGCGGCGCATCGTCGACACCGCGGCGCGCACGCAGGGCCGGCTGCTCGGTCCCGCGCAGCGCATGTTCGACAGCGCCTGCGCCGCCTGCCACCACGACGGCGACGGTCCCACGCTGCTGGGCGTGAACACGCCGCTCGCGCTCAACGGCAACCTCGCGAGCGCGAAGCCCGACAACCTGCTGCGCACCATCCTCGATGGCGTGCGCCATCCCGCGACGCGCGACATCGGCTTCATGCCGGCCTTCCGCGACGCGCTCGACGACCGCCAGATCGCCGAGCTCGCGGGCTACATGCGCGCGCGCTTCGCGCCGCAGGAGCCGGCCTGGCCCGACCTGCAGGCCGAGGTCGCGCGCGTGCGCGCGGCGCCGGGGCACTGAGGCCACGGAGTCCCTGTCGGTGGAAGACCGCACGCCGCGGCGCGTGCGGCGCTACGATGCCCGCGCATCCCTTCCAACCTCCAGAGACAACCAACGCCATGCCACTCGATCTCCAGACCGCCATCAGCCTCCCGCAAGACGCCGACCGCGCCACCCTCGTCGGCCGTCTCTGGCAACCGGGCGTGGGCCCCGTGCTCGTGGCCGTGCAGGGCGACGGCCTGCACGATCTGTCGCGGCTCGCGCCCACGATGAGCGACCTGCTCGAACTGCAGGAGCCGCCCGCCGAGGCCGTGCAGCGCGTGCTGCGCAGCGGCCAGGCGCCGCGCATCGCGGCGATGGCGGAGGTGCTCGCCAACAGCGACGGCGGCGCGCGCGACGAGGACCGGCCCTGGCTGCTCGCGCCCTGCGACCTGCAGGCCGTCAAGGCCAGCGGCGTGACCTTCGTCGCGAGCCTGCTCGAGCGCGTGATCGAGGAACAGGCGCGCGGCGATGCGTCGAAGGCCGAGGCCACGCGCGCTGCGCTCGGCGGCGTGCTCGGCGACAACCTCGCCGACATCGTGCCGGGCTCGCCCGAGGCGATGAAGGCCAAGGAGGTGCTGATCGCGCAGGGCGCATGGTCGCAGTACCTCGAGGTCGGCATCGGGCCCGACGCGGAGATCTTCACCAAGGCGCCCGTGCTCTCGTCGGTGGGCACCGGGGCCGACATCGGCATCCACGCGGCCTCGGTGTGGAACAACCCCGAGCCCGAGGTCGTGCTCGCCGTCAACAGCCGCGGCGAGACCCTGGGCGCCGCGCTCGGCAACGACGTCAACCTGCGCGACTTCGAAGGCCGCAGCGCACTGCTGCTGGGCAAGGCGAAGGACAACAACGCTTCGTGCGCCATCGGTCCGTTCATCCGGCTGTTCGATGCGCACTTCGGCATCGCGCAGGTGCGCCGCATCACGGTGGCGCTCGAGGTGCGCGGTCCCGAGGGCTTCGTGCTCGAGGGCTCGAGCTCGCTCGCGAAGATCAGCCGCGATCCGCTCGACCTCGTGGCGCAGGCCATCGGCATCCATCACGACTATCCCGACGGCCTCATGCTGTTCCTCGGCACGATGTTCGCGCCCACGCAGGACCGCCACGGCCCGGGCCAGGGCTTCACGCACACGGTCGGCGACATCGTGCGCATCGCGGCGCCCGAACTCGGCGCGCTCGTCAATCGCGTCGCGCATGCCGACAAGGCCCCGCGCTGGACCTTCGGCATCGGCGCGCTGATGCGCAACCTCGGCGCGCGCGGCCTCCTGCATTGAGTTCTGTCATGGTGCCGTCATGCACCGTTAAGCCGTACTGTGTAACGATCTTTGAAGATGTACTTCTTTGTGATTCATAGACGGCACGATGACCTCAGATGTAGTTGACCGGCTCCTCGCTTCCACTCAAGATAACTAAAGATTCGTTAATGTTTTGACTGGTTGAACGAGGGAGAACGGGTGTCGCAGGCAGAGATCGAGCTTTTGCAAAAGCCCGTCGAGGGTCCGCTTCCGTGCGGTGAGGATCTGGAATACGACGCCGATTTCATGGCGTTGCAGCAGGCGACGCTCGGCAAGCGCGAGCAGCAGTTCGGCAACACGATCATTCCGGCCGAACCGCCCGACTGGACCAAGGTCGAGCGCATCGCCAAGCAGCTGTGCGAGCGCACGCGCGACCTGCGCGTGCTGGTGCCGCTCACGCTCGCGTGGACCGAGAGCCGTGGCCTGCCGGGTTACGTCGAAGGGCTGCAACTGGTCGACGTGGTGCTGCAGGCCTTCTGGGACGACGTGCATCCGCGCGTGGTCGAGGGTGGCGACGAGGACCCGCTGCCGCGCATGAATGCACTGGCCGCGCTGGCCGAGAGCGAAGGCATCGGGCGCAGCGTGCGCGATGCGCGATTGCTCGACGACGGCGGCGTGACGATGACCTTGCGGCAGGTCGAGGCGCTGCTCGATTCGAGCAAGGCCGACCAGATCGACTACCCGGGCGGCGTGGGCCGCCTGCGCGAGGCCGCGCGCCGCGCGCACGACAACGACGCGCCGCCGGTCGTCGCGCTGCGCGCCGCGCTCGCGCTGCTGCAGCGCATCCGCGAGACCTCGGAACGCGCGCTGGGCCAGAGCTGGGCCCCCGATTTCTCGCGCCTCGAACGTTCGATGCGCACGGTGGCGCAGCTGCTGCCCGAGAAGGCATTGCAGTCCGTGGCCGAAGCGCCGCCGAGCGAACGCCAGAGCCCTTCGGCGAGCGATCCGGCCGCGCCGGCCGCGGCGCCCATGGCGGCGGCGACCGCTGCAAGTGGCGGTCCCGGCCTACGCGCGATCGGTATCAACGATATTGAAATAACGAGCCGCGAAGATGTGCAGGTGTTGTTGGAAAAGGCTTGCCGGTACCTGGAGCGCGCGGAGCCCAGCCATCCCGCGCCCCTGCTGATACGCAGGGCGCAGAAGCTGCTCGCGCTCAACTTCTTCCAGATCATCGAGGAGCTCATGCCCGAGGGACTGCAGAAGCTGGAGAGCCTGGCCGGACGGCCACCGGGGTCCGACGCATCGGAGTAGGCGCCGGCGACCGGCGCACGCGGTCCGCACGCATTCGATCGAAGAATCAAGAGGAAGCTTTATGGCAGACAACCGTGTCAGGAACAGTGGTCAGAAGTTCATCGCGCGCAACCGCGCGCCGCGCGTGCAGATCGAGTACGACGTCGAGATCTACGGCAGCGAACGCAAGATCCAGCTGCCCTTCGTGATGGGCGTGATCGCCGACCTCGCGGGCAAACAGGTCGACCCGATGCCCGACCTCGCCGAGCGCGAGTTCATGGCGGTGGACATCGACAACTTCGACGACCGCATGAAGTCGATCAAGCCGCGCGTGGCCTTCCAGGTGCCCAACACGCTGACCGGCGACGGCCAGCTCAACGTCGACATCACCTTCGACAGCATGGACGACTTCTCGCCCGCGCGCATCGCGCGCCAGGTCGACGCGCTGCAGCAGCTGCTCGACGCGCGCACCGAGCTGTCGAACCTGCTGTCCTACATGGACGGCAAGAACGGTGCCGAGCAACTGATCGCGCAGGCGCTGCAGAACCCGGCGCTGCTGAAGTCGCTGGCCACCAGCCCGAACCCCGCGGTGGCCAGCGCCATCGACGCGGCCGCGGAGAAACCGGCGGGCACGCCGGGCACCGCCGAGTAAGCGCGAGCCGATCACGTCGACAGGACCATCACCATGAGTACCGTGCAAAAACAATCCGCGCGCGCCCAGCAGACCGTCGAGGCGCTCGAGCCGAACGAGTTCTCCGACCTGCTCCAGCGCGAGTTCAAGCCCAAGACCGACCAGGCGCGCGAGGCGGTGCAGAACGCCGTCAAGACGCTGGCGGTGCAGGCGCTCGAGAGCTCCGTCACCATCTCCAACGATGCCTATCGCACGGTGCAGGCCATCATCACGGAGATCGACCGCAAGCTCTCGGAGCAGATCAACCAGATCCTGCACCACGAGGACTTCCAGCAGCTCGAGGGTGCCTGGCGCGGCCTGCACTACCTCGTGAACAACACCGAGACCGACGAGCAGCTCAAGATCCGCGTGATGTGCGCCTCCAAGCGCGAAGTCGCGCGCTCGCTCAAGCGCCACAAGGGCATCGGCTGGGACCAGAGCCCGCTGTTCAAGAAGATCTACGAGGCCGAGTACGGCCAGTTCGGCGGCGAGCCCTTCGGCGCGCTGATCGGCGACTTCCACTTCGACCACAGCCCGCCCGACGTCGAGATGCTCGGCGAGATGGCGAAGATCGCCGCGGCCGCGCACTGCCCCTTCATCGCGGGCGCCTCGCCGACCGTGATGCAGATGGAGTCGTGGCAGGAACTCTCGAACCCGCGCGACCTGACGAAGATCTTCCACAACACCGAGCACACCGCGTGGCGTTCGCTGCGCGAGTCGGAGGATGCGCGCTACATCGGCCTGGCGATGCCGCGCTTCCTGGCACGCCTGCCCTACGGCGCGCGCACCAACCCGGTCGACGAGTTCGAGTTCGAGGAAGAGACCGACTCGGCCGCGCACAACCGCTACACCTGGGCCAACTCGGCCTATGCGATGGGCGTGAACATCAACCGCTCGTTCAAGCAGTACGGCTGGTGCACCTCGATCCGCGGCGTGGAATCGGGCGGCGCGGTCGAGAACCTGCCGACCCACACCTTCCCGACCGACGACGGCGGCGTGGACATGAAGTGCCCGACCGAGATCGCGATCAGCGACCGGCGCGAGGCCGAGCTCGCGAAGAACGGCTTCATGCCGCTGGTGCACCGCAAGAACTCCGACTTCGCGGCCTTCATCGGCGCGCAGTCGCTGCAGCAGCCGGCCGAGTACTACGACGCCGACGCCACGGCCAACGCGAACCTGGCGGCGCGCCTGCCCTACCTGTTCGCCTGCTGCCGCTTCGCGCATTACCTGAAGTGCATCGTCCGCGACAAGATCGGTTCGTTCCGCGAGCGCGAGGACATGGAGCGCTGGCTCAACGACTGGATCATGAACTACGTCGACGGCAGCCCCGGCACCTCGTCGCAGGACACCAAGGCGATGAAGCCGCTGGCCGCCGCCGAGGTCCAGGTGGAACCGATCGAGGACAACCCCGGCTACTACGCCGCCAAGTTTTTTCTCCGGCCGCACTACCAGCTCGAAGGGCTCACGGTGTCGTTGCGGCTGGTTTCGAAGCTGCCGTCCAACAAGAAGGACAGCAGCTAATTCAACAGTGCTCCGATGGGGCACGCACAACTCCGGGGGTTAATGATGGCAGTAGACATGTTCATGCGCGTCGAAGGCGCGAACGGCGAATCCAAGGACTCGAACCACAAGGACTGGACCGACATCAAGTCGTTCGCGTGGGGTGCGACGCAGCCTGGAAACATGGTGAGCGGCGGTGGCGGCGGCGTGGGCAAGGCCAGCTTCAACGACCTGCAGGTGCTCGCGCGCATCGACAAGGCGGCACCGTCCGTCATGAAGAACTGCGCCAGCGGCAAGCACCTGAGCAAGGTCGAGGTCTCGGTCTGCAAGGCCGGTGGCGGACAGATCGAATACACGCGCGTGACGCTCGAGGAAGTGCTGGTCACCTCGGTGCAGTACACGGCCGAGCAGGGCAGCGACGCGGTGTTCGTGCAGTACGCGTTCCAGGCCGCCAAGGTCAAGCAGCAGTACTGGGAACAGACCGACAAGGGCGGCAAGGGCGCCGAAACCCAGCTCGGCTGGAACATCAAGGAAAACAAGGAAGCCTGATCTTCCGCGGGCCCGGCCGGGCTCGCGGGCGGCGCCTCGGTGCCGCGGGCGAGCCGGTCTCCGGCTGACGGTCCTGGGGCCGCCAGCCGAAGGCCGAGCGGCGAAGGCGGTGCATGGCGCCGCCATCGCACGGTAAAGGCCACGGCCCCGCGAAGCGGGCGTCGGCAGGCCACGAGCGATATCCAACCACCGACCACGGCGGCGGCTCTGGCGTCACAGGGCCGGGACCGTGCATTGGCGAAACGACAGAGGAGGCTGCTTCATGGGCGATGCGTTTGCAGGGCTGGGCGAGCGCTCGGTGGCCGAGCACACCGAGGGGATACAGCGGCAGATCCGCGCCGATCCCCAGAACGCCAGCCTGCGCCTCGCGCTGTGCCACTTCCTCGCGCTGCGCGGCGAGTGGCAGCGCGCCGAGGACCAGCTCAAGGCAGCCGTCAAGTTCGATCCCTCTTTCACGCCCGCGAGCGCCACCTGCTCGATGGCGCTGGCCGGCGAACGCCAGCGCAGCGCCTTCTGGGCCGGCGATGCCGCGCGCGCGCCCGCCGTGCTCGGCGAAGGCGCGGACTGGGTCGATGCCCTGCTCGCGGCCGCCGCGCTGCCGGCCGACCAGGCCGACGAGGCGGCCCGGCTGCGCGAATCGGCGCGCGATGCCACGCCCGCGCTGCGCGGCCTGCTGCAGGCCGTGGACCGCTCGGGCGACGCGACGGGCGAGCCGGTCGACGGCGAGACGATCGAGCGCATCGACATCGACTGGCTCTGCGACGGCGACGCGCGCCTCGGTGCCGCGCTCGAAGTCATCACGCCCGCGGGCTATGGCTGGCTGCCGCTGCCCTCGGTGCGCCGCCTGACGTTCCAGCGGCCGCAGCACCTGGTCGACCTGCTGTGGTCGCCGGTGCAGGTCGAGCTGGCCGATGGCCGCGCGCTGGCCGTGCTGGTGCCGGTGCGCTATGCGGGCGATCTGGCCACGCTCGAGGACGGCCTCGCGCTTGCGCGCCGTACCGACTGGCTGCCGCTGGCCGGCGAGGCCGCGTTCGCGGGCGTGGGCCAGCGCACCTTGATCAGCGACGCGGGCGACCATGCGCTGCTCGAGCTGCGCGGCATCGAGTTCACCGCGGGGGAGGCCGCCTGATGGCCACGGCCGGCGCCTCCGCCTGGTCGGGGCTCGATGCCGAGGGCGAGCAGGAGAGCGTCGCGCGCGACCGGCTGCAGCCGGTGCTGCTCGACCGCCTCACCGACAAGCAGCCGAGCAACCGCCAGGAGCGCGCGGGCGCCTTCCTGATGAGCGGCAAGCTGCTGCGCGACTCGGTGCTGCGCGACCTGCAGTGGCTGCTGAACACCACCAACTTCGGCACCGCGCATTCGATCCAGAACCTGCCGCGCGCGCGCCGCTCGGTCGTCAACTACGGCGTGCGCGGCTGGGCCGGCGGGCGCATGTCGGAGGTCGACTTCGCCGACGTCGAGGCCGCGATCCGCACCGCCATCATCGACTTCGAGCCGCGCATCATGAAGGACAGCATCGACGTGCGCTGCGTGACCGACGCCACCGAGCTCGAGCACCACAACCTGCTCGCGCTCGAGATCCGCGGCACCCTGTGGTCGGTGCCCTACCCGATCGAGTTCATCCTGCGCTCCGAGCTCGACCTCGAAAGCGGCCACATGATGCTGCGCCCCACCGGAGGCCTGTGATGGACGCGCGGCTGCTCGACTACTACAACCGCGAACTCACCTACATGCACGAGCTCGGTGCCGAGTTCGCGCAGCGCTATCCGAAGATCGCGGGCCGCCTGGGCATGCGCGGCATCGAGGTCAGCGATCCTTACGTCGAGCGGCTGCTCGAGGGCTTCAGCTTCCTCACGGCGCGCATCCAGCTCAAGATGGATGCCGAGTTCCCGCGCTTCTCGCAGCGGCTGCTCGAGGTGGTCTATCCGAACTTCCTCGCGCCGCTGCCCGCCATGGGCGTGGTGCAGATCGACGGCAACCTCAACGAGGGCTCGCTGAAGGCCGGCTACGAGCTGCCGCGCCACACGATCCTGCGCGGGCGCATGATCAAGGGCGAGCAGACGGCCTGCGAGTTCCGCACCGGCCACGCGGTCACGCTGTGGCCGATCCGCATCGCCGAGGCCAGCCTCGGGCCGGTGCCGGCCGAGATCCTGCATGCGCTGCCGATCGTCGCGCGGCAGGCCAAAAGCGCGATCACGATCAAGCTCGAGGCCGTGGGCGGCGCGCGCTTCGCCGAGATGCCGCTCGATCGGCTCGAGTTCTTCCTCTCGGGCGCCGAGCTGCATGCGCTGCGCGTGCTCGAGCTGGCGGTGCACCACTCGATCGGCACGGTCTGCCGCAATGGGCCCGGCACCGCGGGCCAGGGCGCGCGCATCGTGCCGCTGGGCGAGGAGGCGATCCGCCACGAGGGCTTCGAGCCCGACCAGTCGCTGCTGCCCTACGACGCGCGCTCGTTCCAGGGCTACCGGCTGCTGCACGAGTACTTCGCCTTCCCCGAGCGCTACCTGTTCTTCAGCGTCAACAAGCTGCGTGCCGCGGCCGCGGCGATGAGCGGCAACACGATGGAGATCGTGATCCTGCTCGACCGCGCCGACGGCGACCTCGAGCGGCTGGTCGACGCGCGCCAGTTCTCGCTGTTCTGCACGCCGATCGTCAACCTGGTGCCGCGCCGCAGCGATCGCATCCCGGTGGGGCCGGGCCAGCACGAGCACCATGCGGTGATCGACCGCACGCGGCCGCGCGACTTCGAGATCTTCACGGTCGAGCGCGTGGTCGGCCACATGAGCAACGGCTCCGAGGAGCGCGAGTTCCGGCCCTTCCTCGGCTCCTTCGCCTCCGACGACGGCGACTTCGGCGCCTACTTCTCGGTGCGGCGCGAACCGCGGCTGGTGTCCGACCGCGCACGCGCGCAGGGCACGCGCACCAGCTACACCGGCAGCGAGATCTACGTCTCGCTGGTGGACCAGCACGACGCGCCCTTTCCGCACAGCCTGCGCCACATCACGCTCGACGCGCTGTGCACCAACCGCGACCTGCCGCTGTTGTTGCCCACGGGCCTGGAGTCGGACTTCACGCTGCGCGTGTCGGCGCCGGTGCGCGCGATCCGCATCCTGCGCGGTCCCTCGCGGCCCTATCCGGCGCTGGCCGAGGGCGCGCTGACCTGGCGCCTCATCAGCCACCTGGGGCTCAACTACCTGAGCCTCACCGACGTCGATGCCGAGCAGGGCGCGGCCGCGCTGCGCGAGATGCTCGACCTCTACGGCAACCTCGCCGATCCCTCGGTGCGCCGGCAGATCCAGGGCGTGCGCTCGATGAAGCTGGCGCCGGTGTTCCGCCGCCTGCCCGAGCCGGGCCCGATCGTCTTCGGCCGCGGCGTGGAGATCGCGCTGAAGCTCGACGAGACCGCCTTCTCGGGCGCGAGCCCGTACCTGTTCGGCGCCGTGCTCGAGCAGTTCTTCAGCCGCCACGTGTCGCTCAACGCCTTCACCGAGTTCTCGCTGTCGAGCCTGCAGCGCGGCGACATCGCGCGCTGGACGCCGCGCATCGGACGCCGACCCGCCGTATGAACAGCACCACCGACCTCCGCGAGGACACGGGCGCCGCGCAGGACACGCCGGCGAGCGACGCGGCGGATCGGGTGCTCGACCACGAGGCGGGGGCCGCCGCCGCGCCGCCGCCCGCGCGCGGCCTGCCGCAGGTCGATCCGGCGCTGTGGGCCGGCCTGGTCGAGCAGCCGTTCGAGCACGACCTCTTCATGCTGCTGCGCCGGCTCGATGCGCACGGCGACCATCCGCTGCTGGGCCGCGCGCCGCGCCCGCTCGACGAGCCGCTGCGCCTCGGCCAGGAGCCTTCGATGGCCTTCGCGCCCTCGAACGTCTCGGGCGTGGACGACAGCCGCGACGGCCCGCCGCAGATCTCGATCTACGGCTTCGGACTGTTCGGCCCCAACGGCCCGCTGCCGCTGCACCTGACCGAGTACGCGCGCGAGCGCAAGCGGCACCACAACGACCACACGCTCAGCGCCTTCGCCGACCTGTTCCACCACCGGCTGATCCTGCTGTTCTACCGCGCCTGGGCCGATGCCCAGTCGGTCAACAGCCTCGACCGGCCCGACGGCCACCGCTTCGTCGAGTACGTCGCGAGCCTCATGAACATGGGGCAGCCCGGGCTCAAGGAACGCGACCGCATCGCCGACCATGCGCGCACCCACATGGCGGGCCACCTGGTGCGCCAGACGCGCAACCCCGAGGGCCTGATCCAGATCCTGCGCCTGTACTTCGACCTGCCGGTGCGCATCGAGGAGTTCGTGAGCGACTGGGTGACCATCGACGAACCGCAGGTCAGCCGCATCGGCCTGTTCGGGCGCAACCACCGGCTCGGCGCCGGCGCGACCATCGGCCTGGCCGTGCGCGATGCGCAGAGCAAGTTCCGCCTCGAGCTCGGGCCGCTGACGCTCGAGCAGTACCGCGCCTTCCTGCCCGGCAGCCGGCGGCTGCAGCAGGTGGTCGACTGGGTGCGCCAGTACGTCGGCATCGAATTCGCGTGGGAGCTGCGGCTCGTGCTGCGCAAGGAGGAGGCCGGCGGCATGCAGCTCAGCGGCGGCCAGCGCCTGGGCTGGGGCAGCTGGCTCGGCACCCGCCTGTCCGACACCGATGCCGGCGACTTGGTGTTCGCGCCCGAGGCCCTGCATTCGCGTTCCGCATCCACCGCTTCCCACACCTCCGCTTCCTTCACCCAGGCCACATGACCGACATCCGCCGCGTCTCGCTGTTCTCCAAGCTCAATCCGATGCTCTACAAGGCATTGGAGACCGCCACCGCCTTCGCCAAGCTGCGCGGCAATGCCTACGTCGAGCTCGTGCACTGGCTGCACCAGATCCTGCAGCTGCAGGACAGCGACCTGCTGCGCATCGTCAAGCGCGCCGGCCTCAACCTCGACGCGGTCGAGCAGGACCTGGTGCGCGCGCTCGACCGGCTGCCGCACGGCGCGACCTCGATCAGCGACATCTCCGAGCACGTCGACAGCGCGGTCGAGCGGGCCTGGGTCTATGCCAGCCTGCGCTTCGAGGCAACCTCGATCCGCGGCGCCTACCTGCTCGCGGGCATCGTCAAGACGCCGGGGCTGCGCCAGGTGCTCTCGGGCATCTCGCGCGAGTTCGACAAGCTGGTGCCCGACGTGCTGATCGCGCAGCTGCCGGCCTGGACCGAAGGCTCGCCCGAGGACGACTACGACGTCGCGCCCGAACCCGTGGCCGGCGGCGCGCCGAACCCGGCCGGTGCCGCGCCGCAGGCCGCGGGCGGCTCGGCGCTCGCCAAGTACGCGAGCGACCTCACGGCCAAGGCGCGCGCGGGCGAGCTCGATCCGGTCTACGGCCGCGACGACGAGATCCGCCAGATCGTCGACATCCTGATGCGCCGGCGCCAGAACAACCCGCTGCTCACGGGCGAGGCCGGCGTCGGCAAGACCGCGGTGGTCGAGGGTCTGGCGCAGCGCCTGGCCGCGGGCGACGTTCCGCCCTCGCTGCGCGAGGTCTCGCTGTGGGTGCTCGATCCCACGCTGCTGCAGGCCGGCGCGGGCGTGAAGGGCGAGTTCGAGCAGCGGCTGCGGCAGGTGATCGACGAGGTCGAGAAGAGCCCGAAGCCGATCGTGCTGTTCGTCGACGAGGTCCACACGCTGGTGGGCGCGGGCGGCACGGCCGGCACCGGCGACGCCGCCAACCTGCTGAAGCCCGCGCTCGCGCGCGGCCGGCTGCGCACCATCGGCGCCACCACCTGGTCGGAGTACAAGAAGTACATCGAGAAGGACCCGGCGCTCACGCGGCGCTTCCAGACCATCCAGGTGCAGGAGCCGACCGAGCCCAAGGCCGTGATCATGCTGCGCGGCATCTCGGCCGAGCTCGAGAAGCACCACGGCGTGTTGATCCTCGACGCCGCGCTCGAGGCCGCCGTGAGCCTGTCGCACCGCTACATTCCCGCGCGCCAGCTGCCCGACAAGGCCGTGAGCCTGCTCGACACCGCCTGCGCGCGCGTGGCGCTGAGCCAGCATGCGCTGCCGGCCGCGCTCGAGGACCTGCAGCGGCGCATCGAGGTGCTGGGCATCGAGTCGGGCATCGCGCAGCGCGAGGCCGCGATCGGTGTCGGCGAGGCGCAACGCGTGCAGGACATCGCGGCGCAGATCGATGCCGCCCAGGCCGAACTCGCGACGCTCGAGCAGAGGCGCAGCGAGGAGCGCGAACTGGTCGAGCGCATCGTGGCGTTGCGCCGTCGGCTCTCGCCGGCGGCCGTGCCGGTGCAGGCCGAGGAGGTCGCCGAGGAGGGCGATGAAGAAGACAGCGCGGAGGCCGCACCGGCGTCCATCGAGACCGAGACCGAGACCGAGCCCGAAGCCTCGCCCGAGCAGATGCGCGCCGAGCTCGACGCCGCGCAGCGCAAGCTTGCGCAACTGCAGGGCGAATCGCCGCTGATCCTCGCCGCGGTCGACGCGCAGGCCGTGGCCACGGTGGTGGCCGACTGGACCGGCATCCCGATCGGGCGCATGGTGCGCGACGATGCGCAGTCGGTGCTGCGGCTCGGCGAGATCCTGTCGCAGCGCGTGGTCGCGCAGACCGATGCGCTCGACACCATCGCGCGGCGCATCCGCACCGCGCGCGCGCGGCTGGACAACCCCAACAAGCCGGTCGGCGTGTTCCTGCTGTGCGGCCCCTCGGGCGTGGGCAAGACCGAGACCGCGCTCGCGCTGTCGGAGGCGCTGTATGGCGGCGAGCAGAACCTCGTCACCATCAACATGAGCGAGTTCCAGGAGTCGCACACCGTCTCCACGCTCAAGGGCGCGCCGCCCGGCTACGTGGGCTACGGCGAGGGCGGCGTGCTGACCGAGGCGGTGCGCCGGCGGCCCTACAGCGTGGTGCTGCTCGACGAGATCGAGAAGGCCCATCCCGACGTGCACGAGATCTTCTTCCAGGTCTTCGACAAGGGCTGGATGGAGGACGGCGAGGGCCGGCACATCGACTTCCGCAACACCGTGATCATCATGACCTCGAACGTCGGCACCGACCTGGTCATGCAGCTGTGCGAGGACCCGGTGCTGCGTCCCGACCCCGAGCCGCTGGCGCAGGCGCTGCGCGAGCCGCTGCTCAAGGTGTTCGCGCCCGCGCTGCTCGGCCGGCTGGTGGTGGTGCCCTACTACCCGCTGCATGCCGACGCGCTGCACCGCATCATCCGGCTGCAGCTCGACCGCGTGGCCGCGCGTCTGCAGGCCAACCACGGCATTACCTTGGGTTACACCGACAGCGCCGTGGAGCTTGTGGCGCGCCGGTGTACGGCCATAGAGTCGGGTGGACGGATGATCGATGCGATCCTCACGCACACCATCCTGCCGCGATTGAGCGAGGAAGTCATCGGCGCCACGGTCAGCGGGCGCAAGCTCGCGGGCGTCGAGCTGTCGGCGCAGGGCGACGACTTCCACTACGCGTTTACCGAAACCAGCTAAGCGAAGGGAGTCGTCATGGCCCGCGTCGTCACCGCCCACACACCGCTCGGGGAAGACCAGCTGCTCTTCCGCTCGATGCACGGCAGCGAGGGGCTGTCGCAGCTGTTCGAGTTCGAGGTCGACCTGCTGAGCCCGAACACCTCGGTCGACATGAAGGCCATGCTCGGCAAGCCGCTCACGCTCGAGATCAAGACCCTCACCGGCACACCGCGCTACCTCAACGGCCAGATCACGCGCTTCACGCTGATCGGGCGCGACGCGGCCTCGTCGCGCTACATGGTGTATCGCGCCTCGGTGCGGCCGTGGCTGTGGTATCTCACGCGCACCAGCGACTGCAAGATCTTCCAGAACAAGTCGGTGGTCGAAATCCTCGAGGAGGTGCTCGGCGAGTACGGCTTCGCGCTCGAGAAGAAGCTCACGGCCTCGTACCGACAGTGGGACTACTGCGTGCAGTACCAGGAGACCGACTTCGCGTTCGTGAGCCGTCTCATGGAGCACGAGGGCATCTACTACTTCTTCAAGCACGAGAAGAACCAGCACACGCTGGTGCTGGCCGACGACATGAGCGCGCACGAGACGCTGCCCGAGTACCCGAGGATCAGCTACGTCTCGACCGACCGCGTGGGCGACCCGGGCCGCGAGGCCATCGACCAGTGGGAGGTGACCGAGGAGATCCGCCCCGGCACCTACGTGGTCGACGACTTCGACTTCAAGAAGCCCAAGGCCGACCTGCTCACCACGCGCAGCCAGCCGCGCGGCAACGACCACGGCCAGTACGAGATGTACGAATGGCTCGGCGGCTACAGCGACGCCGGCCAGGGCGAGCACTACGCGCGCATCCGGCTCGAGGAGGCGCAGGCCCAGGCCGAACTCGACATCGGCCATGCCACCGTGCGCGGCATGGCGCCCGGCTACCGCTTCACGATGCAGAACGCGCCGCGCGACGAGGACAACCGCGAGTACCTGATCGTCTCGGTGCTCTACAACCTGCGCGAGGGCGGCTACGCCTCGGGCAACGGCGATGGCGACTACGGCTTCCAGTTCGGCGTGCAGCCGACCTCGTTCCCCTACCGCGCGCCGCGCGTGACGCGCATCCCGACCACCAACGGGCCGCAGACCGCCACCGTGGTGGGACCGGCCGGCGAGGACATCTGGATCGACAAGTACGGCCGCGTGAAGGTGCAGTTCCGCTGGGACCGCTACGGCCAGCGCAACGAGGACAGCTCGTGCTGGGTGCGCGTGTCGAGCGCCTGGGCCGGTTCGAACTTCGGCGCGGTCAACCATCCGCGCATCGGCCAGGAGGTGGTGGTCGACTTCATCGCCGGCTGCCCCGACCGGCCGCTGATCATCGGCCGCGTCTACAACGCCGACCAGATGCCGCCGCTGGAGCTGCCGGCCAAGGCCACGGTCAGCGGCTTCATCAGCCGCACCATCAAGGGCGACGGCGAGCTGGCCAACCACTTCGTGATCGACGACGACCCGAGCAACGAGTCGATCAAGATCCATGCGCAGAAGGACTTCGTCATCGAGGTCGAGAACGACGAGACCCACACGGTGGAGGGCAACCGCACCACCCACGTCCACAAGAACGACGAGCTGACGGTGGACGAGGCGCGCACCACCACGGTCAACAACGGGCTCGACCATGCGATCTACAAGTCGGGCTCCAAGCTCGAGGTGACGAAGAAGGCCGAGCACTTCTTCAACAACAGCATCGAGATCACGACCAAGGAAGGCGCCAAGGAAACGGTCGAGACCGGCATGTCCGAGGTCAACGTGCTGGCCGGGCTGCGCCACGAGACCTTCGACCAGGGACTGCTGGTCGAGGTGAAGAGCGGCATGACCGAGACGGTCAAGGGCGAGTCCAAGCTCACGGCCGTGGATGCGCTGCGCACCGAACGCTACAACGCCAACTGGGACCGGAAGGTCACGGGCACGGCGGTCGACCACATCACCTCGACGCTCACCGAGACCATCGACGGCACCCACACCTCGACCGTCACCGGCGGCGACTATGTCGGCTCGGCCAAGGCGGTGTCGATCACCTCCACCTCGGGCGACATCAAGATCACCGCGGCGGGCAACGTGATCGCCGAGGGCGAGCACGTCAAGCACATCAACCGCGCCACCAAGTGGGACACGGCGCCCTACCGGCTGACGGCGACCGGCGCCAACGTGGCATTCAACGGCGTCAACACCAGCACCTCGGGCCTGGCCAACTTCAACTCGCTGCTGCAGCTCAGCAGCAACGGCCTCAAGGGCGAGATCTTCGGCGTCGGCTACGCGATCGGCGCGTTCACCAGCACGCAGACCTCGGCGCAGGTCAGCAACAAGGCCCTCGACATCAAGATCGGCGGCCTCAAGACCTACCTGCAGCTGCTCTGGATGTGCATGTGAGCCTGCGTCCGCGCGGCGGCGAAGGCAACGAGAAAGGACCCGGAACAAAGATGGCGTTCGAAGGCTACCTCTGGATCGCGATACCGCTGGCGGTCCTCGCGCTGATCGTGCTCGGCGCCGTCGGGGTGCGCAGGATGCAGGCCTTCAACCTCGAGGTGCTCCTCGAGCGCGCGATGCCGGCGCGGGTGCTCGCCGAAGGCGTGCCCGCCACCGCGGTCGTGCGCGCGTCGACCGATGCCGAGATCCGCGTCGAGCGCATCTACATCCTCACCCGGCTGACGCTCGACATCCAGGCGAACGGCCCGGTGCCGGCCTTCGAGGCCGAGGTGCTCGCACCGATCTCGCCGGTCAAGCTGCCCGATTTCGCGACCGGCCGGCGCATCCGGGTGAAGGTCGATCCGGCGACCCGCCGCGTGGCCATCGACCAGGCGCTCAAGTAGGAACGGCGGCGCGGTGAAGACGGTCAAGCCCTTTCGTCTCAGCATCCTGACCCGGCCCTATCGCTGGCAGCGCAGGGACACGCTCGGGGTCAGCGTGCTCGCGATGTTCAGCCTCGGCGCCGACCCGAAGCTGATGCCCGAGCAGGAACTCTGGCAGGTCGCCAGCGAGGAACTCGATCCCGGATGCGTGCTCGACCTGGGCCTGCCCAAGCTCGCGCCCGAGATGCTCGCCAGCGGCTACTGCTACACCGCGCACCAGGACGACAAGACGCGCGCGGCCGCGGGGCTGCGCGTCGCGGGGCTCGAGCGCTCGCTGCTGGTCCATGGCGACCGCTACTGGCTCGATGGCCGCAGCACCAGTCCCCAGCCTTTCGACCGCATGCGCATGGATTGGCGGCATGCCTACGGCGGCGCCGACCTCGCCGACAACCCGATGGGCATCGGCCGCAGCGACGAGATCGTCAATGGCGTGCGCACGCGCCGCCTGCCGAACGTGGTGGTGCCGGGCCGGGACATGAGCGCGCCGGATCAGCCGGTCGCGCCGGCCAGCCTTGCCGGCATGCCGCCCGACTGGCCGCAGCGCATGAAGCTCATGGGCTCGGCCTATGGCAAGGGCTGGGTGGAGAACGACTTCCCGGGCCTGGCGAGCGACGTGGACTGGCACTTCCTCAACGCGGCGGCGCCCGAGCAGCGCTGGCCCGATGCCAGCGCGCTGCCGCTGGGCGCGCCCTACGAGATCACCAACATGCATCCGCGCGAGCCGGTGCTGCGCGGCTTCCTGCCCGACTGGACCGCGCGCTGCTTCGCGAGCTTTCGCCAGGACGGCGCGGAACTCGCGGAGATCGCGCTGCGGCCGACCACCGTGTGGTTCTTCCCGCATCTCGAGCGCGCCGTGCTCGTCTGGCATGGCGGCATGCCGATCGCCGAGGACGATGCGGCCGACGTGAAGCACATCATGCCGGCGCTCGAGCTGCCGGACGCACCGCGGCCGCTGGCGCACTACCAGGAGGTGCTCCGGCGCCGCATCGACCCGGCCCAGGCGATCCACGTGGTGCGCGACAGCGACCTGGTGCCGAAGTCGGTGCTCGGCGAGTGGGAGGCTGCGAAGCTCTTCGATCCCTGGAGCCGTCCGACCGCGCGCAACATGCGGGCCGGCCAGCAGCGCGAGTACGACACGCAGCGCGCGCAGCTGGTGGCGATGGGGCTGGAGCCCGACGACTACCTGCCGCGTCCGCCGGACGCCGAGATCCTGCCCGACCTCGATGACATGCCCGACTACACGCAGCGGGTGCAGGAGCGGATCGAGGACTCGGTGCGTTCGCGCAAGCAGCTCGAGGCCGACAACGAGGCGCGCCGGCAGGAGGCGGGCTTCGATGCCGAGCCGACGCCGGGGGCGCCCGCGAGCCGCTTCGATCCCGATGCCTTCATTCGCGAGATCGAGCGCGCCGACGACTTCGCGCGCGAAGCCGGCGGCGCGGCGGCGGCACCGATGTTCTCGGCGCAGCAGCGCGCGCAGATGATCGAGCGCGTGCATCGCAGCTACCTGCACGCGGCGCACCTGTCGGATCCCGCGCCCGCGCCCACCTCGTTCCGTGCCGCCAAGATCCGGCGCCGGCTCGAATCGGCGCCGCCCGGCGAGCGCCGCTTCGCGCGCATGAACCTCATCGGCGCGAACCTGTCGGGCATGGACCTGCGCGGGGCCGACTTCTCGGGCGCGATGCTCGAGGATGCGGACCTCTCGGGCGCGCGGCTCGATGGCTGCGATTTCTCGCAGGCGGTGCTGGCGCGCGCCAACCTGTCGGGCGCGATCGGGCCCGCCGCGCGCTTCGATGGCGCCAACCTGGGGGCCGCGCGCTGCGTCGGATCCGACTTCTCGGGGGCCAGCTTCGTCGAGGCGAACTTCGACAAGGCCACGCTCGAATCGAGCGTGTTCGCCGGCGCGACCTTCGAGCGCACCGGCTTCCACGAGAGCGTGCTGCGGCAATGCGACCTGCGCCGCACGCGCTGGATGCAGGTGCCCATGTTCAGGCTCCAGCTCGACCAGCTGGTGTTCGACGAGGCGGACTTCTCGCGCGTGGTCTGGCTCGAGTGCCGCATGGCGGACGTTTCGTTCGCGGGCGCGAAGCTGGTGCAGTGCGGCTTCGTATCGCTCGACGGCGGCGCGGGCATCGCCTTTTCCGAGGCGCGCCTGGAGGCCTGCAGCTTCGCCCACGGCAGCTCGCTTCCGGGCGCGCTCTTTCGCGCCGCCTCGCTGACCCATTGCGGCCTGCGCGGCGCCGGGCTCGCCGGCGCGGACTTCACGCAGGCCCGGCTCGACGGCTGCGACTTCTCCGCGTGCGATCTACGCGGCGCGCGCCTGGAACGCATGGCCGCGGGCGAGAGCCTGTTCGTGCGCGCCGACCTGTCGGGGGCCTCGCTGCGCGGCGCCAACCTCATCGATGCCAACCTCTCGAAGTCGAACCTGCTCGGCGCCGACCTCGCGCAGGCCAACCTGTTCCGTGCCGACGTCTCGCAGGCGCTGCTCGACGGCACCACGCACATGGACGGCGCCTACACCCAGCATGCCAAGGTCTGGCCCGCGCGCGGGACGGGAGGCGGCGCATGACGCGCGATGAGCTCGTCGACAAGGTGCGCCACGGCGTTCCGCTCATGGGCGCGCGCCTGTCCGGCGCCGACCTGTCGGGGCTCGATCTCTCGGGTGCCATCCTGGAAGGCGTCGATCTTTCCGGGGCGGCCCTGGCGGGTTGCAGCCTCGAGGACGCCACGCTGTCGAATTGCCAGCTCGCCGGCGCCGATCTCTCGCAGGCCTGCCTCGAGGGCGCGCGCATTCACCGCTGCGACCTGAGCGAGGTACGCGCGCCCGGCGCGCGGATCGACGATGCCGCATTCGTGGAGTCGCAGCTGGCGCGGGCGCTGTTCGAGACCGAGCGCATCGCCCGCGTGCAGTTCTTCCGCTGCGGCCTCGAGCAGGCCGTGCTGAAAGGGGCCTGGATCGAGCGCTCCACCTTCGCCGAATCGCGCATGGACGGCATGGACCTGTGCGGCGCGCGGCTGGAATTCGCGGTCTTCCACCGGGCCGACCTGCGCACCGTGGCATGGACCGGCGCGCGTTGCGAGAGCTCGGTCTTCATCGAGTGCGACCTCTCCGGCCAGCGCCTGGCCGGGCAGCGCTTCGCGCTGTGCCAGTTCACCGACAGCAGGCTCGACGAGGTCGACTTCACCGGGGCCGACCTGGTGCAGAGCAACTTCAAGGGCGCCTCGCTCGCAGGCGCGTGCTTCGCGGGCGTGGATGCCAGGCAGGCGCTGTTTCCCGAGGCCGATGCGCGCGGCGTGAACTTCCGCGCCGGCCGCTTCGAGCGATCGATCTGGGTCCGGGCCCGGCTTGATGGCGCGGACCTGCGCGAGGCCGACCTGTCGTTGAGCGTGTTCCAGCGCGCGCGCTGCGCCGGCGCGGACCTGCGCGGTGCGCGGCTCGACGATGCCGACCTGTCGTATGCCGACCTCGGCGGCGCCGACCTGCGCGACGCGCATTTCCTGCGCACCCGCCTGCACCGCGCGGAGCAGGCGGAAACCCGCTTCTCGACGCGCGCCGGCATCATCGAGCACGACCTCGAACTGCACAAGGCGCAGGCGTGGTCCGACGTGCCATGAGGCCGCGGACCGCGAGATTCGCAAAGCACCCGAAAGCACAAAGGAGTAACGAGATGAATGTCGTCGCATTGCGTTCGCCGGCCACCGCCGCTTCGGTTTCCATCCACCTGCTGGGCAAGGTCCTGGCCTGCGAGCCGCACGGGGCCATCCTCGTCGAGGACGAGGGCGGCGGCCAATGGACCTGCCGCCGCGCCGCCAGCTGCCTGCTGCAGCCCGCGCCTGGCGATACGGTGCTGTTCTCCGGGCCCGATGCGCAGCGCGTGTTCCTGATCGCCGTCGTCGAGCAGGCCGATCCACGGGCCAGCCGCATCGAGGTGCCCGGCGACCTGGTGCTGAGCGCACCGGGCGGGTCGATCGCCGTCGACAGCGCGACCGACCTCCGGCTGCACGGTGCCGGCAAGCTCGACATGGCGGGCGCGCAATGGCAGGTGCGGGCCGAGCAGGCCCAGCTCCAGGTCGCGGAGATGCGCTACGTCGGGCAGGCCGTCGATGCGACCGTCGGGCGCGTGCGGCTTCTGGGCAAGCTGTTCGAGACGATGGCGGACCGGCTGCTCAGCATGGCGCGCAGCACGCTGCGCGTGGTCGACGAGACCGAACAGGTCCGCGTCGGCCACCTCGATTGCGAAGCCAGCCACGCGGTGCGCATCCATGGCCACCACACCGTCGTGACCGGCAAGGAACTGGTCAAGGTGGACGCGGCCCAGATCCACATGGGCTGAAGGAGGGACCGACGATGTTCGCCAACTGCCAGCTCATGGGAATGGATATCGCGTTTCCCGACGTGTGCCGCACGCCCGTGCCCTTTCCCTTTCCCAACATGGCGCTCGGGCCGATGGCCATTCCCAACGCCTGGAACATCCTGTTCATGGCCATGCCCGCGCACAACATGGCCACCTTCACGCCGATCACGCTGGGCGACCAGCCGGGCGTGCTCGGCGGCGTGATCTCGCAGACCTTCATGCAGCAGTCGCGCCACCTGACGGGCGCCTTCACCGTGCTGGTCAAGGGCACGCCGGTCACGCGCGTGACGAGCATCTCGCTGCAGAACCGCTGCAACATCGTGGGCATGCGGCTGGTGCCGAGCCAGTTCAAGATGCTGGTGCTGGCGCCCTGAGCCGCGCGAGGGGCGCGCCGCGCCTTCAGCCGGGATGGCGCGGGGGCTGCGCCGTCCCCGCGAGCGTCACCTGCTGCGGAAATCCCACCCACACCGCGAGCGCCGAGAAGTTGTCGCGCGACTCGTCGGCCTTGGCCTCGGCCGCGCGGCGCAGCAGCGCGAGCCATTCCTCGGCGCTGTCGGCCAGCTGCAGCGAGCGTTCCATGACCTGCTGCGAGATCAGCTGCCACAGCCCGTCGGTGCACAGCAGGAAGGCATCGCCGTCGGCCAGCCGCTGCGTGCCCGAGACGGTGGCCTCGGCGCGCTCGCGCGCGCCGAGCGCGCGGTAGAGCAGGTTGCTCTGGATCAGGGCCTGCGCGCCGTTGGCCGGCGCGGCCTCTCCGTGGGCCATGCCTTCGCGCGAGCGCTGCGACAGGCTGTGGTCCTCGGTGCGTTCCATCAGCACGCCGCGACGGAACCAGTAGAGGCGGCTGTCGCCCACATGGGCCCAGCGCGCCTGGCCGCTGCTGCGGTCGACGAACAGCGAGACGAAGGTCGCGCTCATCTTTCCCTGCTCGGCCTGCGCGCGCTGGCGCGCGAGGATCGCGTCGTTGGCGCGCGTCACGCACTGCTGGATGTCCTCGGCGGCCACCGAGGGGTTGGCGACGAAGGCATTGAGCGCGGTGTCGACCGCGGTGCGCGCGGCCTGTTCGCCGCCGGCATTGCCGCCGACGCCGTCGCTCACGACGAAGCAGCCGAACCAGTCGTCGAGGTGGTAGCCGATCGCATCCTGGTTGCCGCTGCGCTCGCCCACGCAGGAGAACTGCGACGTGGACAGCGGGACGGCGAACGGGGTCGTGCGGGTCGCTTCAAGCACGGCGTGCCTCCTTCAATCGTTCCATTTCCCGGTCGTAGGCCTGCTGGAAGGCCCGGCCGAACACGGCCTGGAAGTCGTCCTCGACGGCAGCCGTGGTCTCGGCATGCAGCTGCTGCAGCTGGCGCCACAGGCGTGCGTCGCGGCCGCCGGGCAGCAGCTTCTCGCCGAGGCCGCCGTCGTGCGGCGTGTCCTTCTTGAGCGCCTCGGGATCGAAGCGCTGCAGCACCATCAGCAGCGCGGCGCGCATGCCCGCGACCATGCCGAGCTGGTGCGACTGCAGGTCGCCGAGCGCGTCGTGCACCGCGGCCTCGGGCGGCAGGAAGCCCGGCATGCGCGCGCCGAACATCTGCATCAGCACCGCGCGGCCGTTGGGCAGGATCTTGAACGGGTTGTTCTCCTCGTCCACGATCATCGTGATCTCGGCGCGCACCTCGCGCTTGAGCATCGCGCGCGAGGACAGCAGCTCGATGGTGCCGTCGGTGAAGGCGCGCATCAGCCGGCCGAGCCTGCGCATCATCTCGGCATCGAGCTGCTGCTGGCCCGCGACGTCGGGCACGCCGGCGCCATCGAGGAAGGCGCGGAACAGCGCCTCGCAGGAGGCCGCGGGCAGCGCGGGCGCGGTGTCGGCGGCGGGGCTCGCGGGCGCCATGACGGCGACCGGTTCGGGGCTCGCCTTCGGCGCGACGACTTCGGCCGGCACCTCAAACGGCACTTCGATCGCGGCCGGCGCGGGCGCCACCACGGGCGTGGCCACCGGGGCCATGGTCGGCAGCGCCGAGGGCAGCGGTGCTTCGGCGGACGTGACGGGTGGGTGCGTCGGCATCGACGCGAGCACGGCCTCGATGGGCGCGCTCTGCATCGACGCGGTGGGCGGCGCGGCGACCGTCGTCGCGGGTGCCGCCTCGCGTTCGGGCTCGGGCTCGACCATGCGCGCGGGCGGCTGCGCCACGGGCAGCGGCATCGGCGTCGGCGGACGGAACTGGCCCGACACCTCGCGCGCATGGTTGGGCTGGGTGTATCCCGGCACCGCCGGCCGCTTCTCGAGCAGGTCCATCGCGGGATGCACGTCCTCGAGCGCGGGCGCATGCGTCAGCGCGGTGGGCCGCGGGTCGGACAGCGGCGAAGGCGCGTCCCGGTCGGCCGCGAACAGCGACAGCGGATCGATGCCGCGCTTGAGCGCGAAGTCGGACACGTCGGTGGTGGCTCCGGGGTTCAGCTGCGCCAGCGGATCGGCCGGGTTCCTGCGCGCCTGCGAGGGCAGCTCGAAGGGCTCGTGCGCGAACGGGTCGGGCATGGGCTCGGGCGTGGTGTCGGCGCGGCGCGGGGCGTTGGCGAGGATCGCGTCCCAGTCGGCCGCGGTGGGCATCGACGAGCGCGCGGCCGGTGCGGGCGCGGGCGCCGCGGGGGGCGGCGGCACTGGCGATGCGAAGGCGGCGGGCGGCGGCGCGAATGCCGGCGATGCGGGCGCGAAGACTGGCGCGGCCACGGGCGCGGGCGGCCGTTGCGCCGGCGGCGGCACCGGTTGCGGCACGGGTTGCAGCACGGGTTGCTGTAGGGGCGCCTCGCGCGGCGGCGCGGCATGCGTGTCGCCGATCGGCAGGGCGCCCGCGCCGAACAGGTCGGAGAACACGTCGGACACCGGTGCCTGCGGCAGCAGCGCATCGAGCGGCGCGGCCGCGACCGGAGGCGCTGGCGTATAGGCCGGCGGCATCGAGGTCGGCAGCGATGCCGCCTGCGCACCGAAGTCCGGTGTCGATGCGAGGCGCGAGCTCACCGGTGCCGCGGCCAGGCGCGAACTCGCGGACTCGACCGCGGGCGGCCATGCGACGGTGGGTTCGACAGCGGCCGGCGCGGGCGCGATGGCCGACGCCGCGCGGCTCGTGCCGGCATTCGCGGGCGTGGCCTCGAGCACGTAGCTGCCGATCGTCACGCGATCGCCCTCGGCGATCGGCGACTCCTGGTCGTGCCGCAGCGTCTGTCCGTTCACGCTGATCGGCAGCACCGCGCTCATGTTGCGCAGCACCGCGCGGCCTTCGTCGTCGAAGCGCACCGTGGCCTGCAGGCGCGAGATCTGCCGCTGTTCGTCGGGCAGCACGAGGTGGTTGTCGGGGCTGCGGCCGATGGTGCCGCCGGGCGCGGCGAGCAGAGCCGACGGACCCGCGGCCACCGGCCGGCCCGCATGTTCGATCACCGTCCAACGCATGGCATCTCCCAATTCATGACACGGGCTCCTGGCGCGGGAGGCCCGTCAGCGCTTCATCTTCTTGGCGGCTTCGAACGCGGGGCCCCACACGGGATGCTTGCGCTCGGCGATGCTGAGATCGAAGGAAGGGAAGGCATCGAGGATCTTGAGGAACTGCGTGCGGCACTCGGGCAGCTGGTTGGCCACGCAGTAGCTGAAGGCCTCGAGCTTCATCGCGGCGAGCCGCGTGTTGGGCTCGGCCGCATCGAACACCGACACGCCGCCGCTCTTGAGCGTGGAGATGGCCTTCGCGTAGTCGCCATCGTCGTAGGCCTGCTGCGCGCGTTCGAGCGTGGTGCGCGCGACCTGCTGGCTCAGGCGTTCGGGTTGCGGCGGTCCTGGATCGGTGGCCTTCGGCGTGGTGTCGCAGCCTGCGACCAGAAAGAGCGGGATCACCAGAGCGCACAGCAATGACTTCAATCTTCTCTCCTGCCTTGCAAAGTTAAGCCTGGATACTGTGCCGCATCGATATGACGGCACGTCGGCCGACATCGTCGCTGCATGACGTCTCGATACTATAGGCGCGAACTTCGATGGGAGAACCCATGCATCGACGAACCCTGCTGCGAAGCGCGATCGTGACCTCGCCGCTGCTCGCCGGACTCGGCGGCTGTGCATCGACGGCCAAGTCCATGCCCACGCCCTACGCGGTGTCGATCAAGGTCGACGACGGCGTCAACCCCGATGGCCGCGGACAGGCCGCGCCGATCCTCGTGAAGGTGTTCGAGCTCAAGTCCTCGGGCAACTTCGAGACCGCCGACTACTTCGCACTGCAGGACCGCGATCGCGAGACGCTCGCGGCCGAACTCGTGAATGCCGACCAGGCCATTCTTCGCAGCGGCGAGGAGCGCGTCTTCAAGCGCGAGGCCGGCCTCGATTCGCGCGCCATCGGCGTGATCGCGGGCTACCGCAAGCTCGAGAACGCACGCTGGCGCCTCGTGCTGCCGCTCAAGGAGCCCAAGCAGACGAACCTCTACAAGGTCTGGCAGTTCTCTCCGAGTGAACAAAAGGTTCGCATCGTGATCCGCAAGACCGGTATCGAACTGTTGCCGACTACGTGATTTCGTAGCACTTGCGCGCACGCCCTAATACGAAAGTGCGCCGCACGTAGGCCAAGGCCTCGACGCTGCAAAAACGGTGCAAAACGTAAACATCGCCGTGTAGCATCGACACGCAATGCGCCCATGCAGGGAGGGCATCTCGACGATGGACCGCCCGCAAGAGAGTGGCCGCACTCCAGGAGGTTTTCTTTGGTGACAGTTCGCAATCCGGGCGCCATCAGCAGAACAGGCGCCCATCCGCAGGCGTTGGCGAATCGCGTGGTGTGGTCCGAGGGCATGTACCTGCGGCCGCAGCATTTCCAGCAACTGGAGCGCTACGTCGAGCAGTACGTGACGCGCCGCACCGCGGGGCTGCAGGGTGCGTTCTGGGGCTGGCTGCACCTGGACATCGATCGCGACGCGCATGCGCTGGGCCGCGTCTCGCTGCTCGGCGGATCGGGCGTGATGCCCGACGGCACGCCGTTCTCCTTCGGCGTGGAGGACGCACCCGTTCCCTACGACGTGCCGAGCGACCTGACCGACGAACTGGTGGTGCTCGCATTGCCGCTGCGCCGGCCCGGCAGCGAGGAAGTCATCTTCGCGGAAGACACGACCTCGGCCGCGCGCTTCCACGTGGTCGAGCGCGAAGTCGCCGATGGCAACGCAGTTGCATTGGGCCCGGCCGTGCTGCAGCTCGCGGCGCCGCGGCTGCGGCTGGTGCGTGCCTCCTCGCTGACCGCGGAGTGGCAGGCGATCGGCGCGGTGCGCGTGATCGAGCGCCGCACCGACCACAAGCTGGTGATCGACGCCAACTACATCCCGCCGGTGCTCGACGTGTCGGCGCAGCCGATGCTGCGCAGCATGGTGGCCGAGCTGCACGGCCTGCTCACGCAGCGTTCCGAGGCGCTGGCCTCGCGCCTGTCGCAGCCGGGGCGCGGCGGCGTCAGCGAGGTCTCCGACTTCCTGCTGCTCGAGCTCGTGAACCGCTACCTCGCGCTCACCTGGCATGCGCAGCAGGCGGTGCAGGTGCATCCCGAGGAACTGTTCATCGACTGGTTCAAGCTGGCCTGCCACCTCGCCACGCACACCTCGCCCACGCGGCGGCCCGTGGTGTGGCCGGTGTACGACCACGACAACCTCAACGAGAGCATCCGCCCGCTGATGGAGGAGCTGCGCCGCTCGCTGTCGGCCGTGCTCGAGCAGAGCGCGATCGCGATCGAGCTCGAGGAGCGCAGCCACGGCGTGCGCGTGGGCCGCATGCCCGACCCGGTGCTGGTGCGCAACGCGGGCTTCGTGCTCGCGGTGCATGCCGACCTGCCGGCCGACGCGATCCAGCAGCGCTTCCCCACGCAGGTGAAGATCGGCTCGGTCGAGCGCATCCGCGACCTGGTGCAGCTGCAGCTGCCGGGCGTGACCGTGCGGCCGCTGCCGGTGGCGCCGCGGCAGATTCCCTACAACGCGGGCTACCACTACTTCGAGCTCGACAAGAGCGGCGACATGTGGCGCCAGCTCGAGAAGTCGGGCGGCGTGGCCATGCACCTGGCCGGCGAGTTCCCCGGCCTGGCCATGGAGTTCTGGGCCATCCGTCCGTGAGCGATCGCATGAACGGCATCAACGACGTGGCCGTCGGGCCGGGCGGCTTCGTGCCGCCGAATCCGGGCGGCGGCACCAGCGGCGGCGCCCATGGCGGCAACAACCCGCTGAACGCCCCGCGCGGCCTCGGCGAGCAGCCGCAGGCCTTCACCGCCTTCCATGACACGCGGCGCCCGCATGCGGGCGACACCGCGCTGGCCGGCAACAACCCGCTGGTGGCCGCGGCCAATCCGCTGCTCGACCTGATCCCGCAGATCCGCGCCACCGGCCACCACGATTCGCCCGCGCAGTTGCGCGAGCACCTGGTCGACGAGGTGCGCCGCTTCGAGACGCGCGCGCAGCAGAGCGGCATCTCGCCCGAGGTCATCATCGGCGCGCGCTACTGCCTGTGCACCGCCGTCGACGAGGCGGCCGCGCTCACGCCCTGGGGCGGCAGCATCTGGTCCTCGCAGAGCCTGCTGGTGATGTTCCACAACGAGACCTGGGGCGGCGAGAAGTTCTTCCAGCTGCTCTCGCGCCTGGTGCAGAACCCGCAGCAGCACCTGCACCTGATCGAGCTCATCTACTTTTGCCTCGCGATGGGCTTCGAGGGGCGCTTCCGCGTCATCGACAACGGCCGCTCGCAACTCGAGACCCTCAAGCAGCGCCTGCTGCAGATCATCCGCCAGACGCGCGGCGAGATCGCGCAGCCGCTGTCGCCGCACTGGCAGGACACCAGCGCGCCCGTGCGCCGCACGCGCAACTGGCTGCCGGTGTGGGCCGTGGGCGCGGTGGCCGCGGTGCTCCTGATGATCGTCTTCGCGCTCCTGACCTTCAACCTCGGCGGAACCTCCGATGGCGCCTTCTCCGCGATCAACGCGGTGCGCCTGCCGCAGACCCAGCGCGCGGTGGCGCAGCCCGCGCCGCAGCCGCGGCTGCAGCGCTTCCTCGAGGCCGAGATCCGCGAGGGCCTGGTGAGCGTGCGCGACGAGGCCGACCGCAGCGTGGTGATCCTGCGCGGCGACGGCCTGTTCGCCTCGGGCGCCGACAAGGTGCTCGACCGCTACGTGCCGGTGCTCAACCGCGTGGCCGAGGCGCTCAACGCGGTCGAGGGCAGCGTGCTGATCAACGGCTACTCCGACGACCAGCCGATCCGCAGCGTGCGCTTCCCGTCGAACTGGCACCTGTCGCAGGCGCGGGCCGACTCGGTGCGCAAGATGATCGGCGCGCGCATGACGCGCCCCGACCGGCTGCGCGCCGAGGGCCGCGGCGATGCCGACCCGATCGTGCCGAACGACTCGCCCGCCAACCGCGCGCGCAACCGCCGCGTGGAAGTGACCTTGCTGGTCGCGCCGGTGGCACCGCAGGGAGGACGCTGAGATGCTGCGCGCGTTCTTCCGTTTCCTGATCAGCCGCGACCTCTGGGTCTTCTTCGGCCTGGTCGCGCTGGCCTTCCTGATCTGGATCATCGGCCCGGTGATCGCGGTCGGCCGCTACCGCCCGCTCGAGAGCGAGTTCGTGCGCATCGTCGTGATCGCGCTGATGTTCGCGATCTGGCTGGTGCGGGTTGCCTACCGCAAGTGGCGCGAGCGCCGCCTCAACGCGCAGCTGCTGAACCAGCTGCGCACGCCCTCCAGGAAGGAGAAGGAGGCCAAGCCCGAGGAGGCGCCCGAGATCAAGGAGCTGCAGACCGGCTTCAACGACGCCACCTCGATCCTGCGCAACATGCGCTTCGGGCCGGGCGAGGAGGGCAAGGCCGCGGGCCGCTTCTCGATCTTCGACCGCCAGTACCTCTACCAGCTGCCCTGGTACATCTTCATCGGCGCGCCGGGCTCGGGCAAGACCACGGCGCTGGTCAACTCCGACCTCGACTTTCCGCTCGCCGACCAGCTCGGCAAGGCCGCGGTGCGCGGCATCGGCGGCACGCGCAACTGCGACTGGTGGTTCACCAACGACGCGGTGCTGATCGACACGGCGGGGCGCTACACCACGCACGAGAGCAACCGCGAGACCGACGAGGGCGAGTGGAAGGGCTTCCTCGAGCTGCTCAAGAAGTTCCGCCCGCGCCAGCCGATCAACGGCGCGATCCTCACCATCAGCATCGCCGACCTGCCGCTGGCCGACGACGCGCAGCGCGCGCGCCATGCGATGGCGCTGCGCAAGCGGCTGCTCGAGCTGCGCAATGACCTGGGCATCAACTTCCCGGTCTACGTGATGGTGACCAAGGCCGACCTGCTGGCCGGCTTCAACGAGTACTTCGGCGGCCTGAGCCGCGCCGAGCGCGCGCAGGTCTGGGGCTTCACGTTCCCGATCGATGCGAGCGCCGCCAGCGCCAAGCCCGCCAAGGGCGACAAGCGCGCGGGCACCGCCACCACGCTCGAGGGCAGCGACCTGCGCGAGCGCTTCCAGCAGGAGTACCGGCTGCTGCACCAGCGGCTCGACGAGCGCCTGCCCGAGCTGCTGGCCGCCGAGCCCGACCCGATGCGCCGCGCGCAGGCCTACCTGCTGCCGCAGCAGTTCGCGAGCTTCGAGGACATCCTCGGCACCTTCCTGGCCGATGTCTTCAACCCGTCGAAGTTCGAGACCGCGCCGATGCTGCGCGGCGTCTACTTCACCAGCGGCACGCAGGAGGGCACGGCCTTCGACCGCGTGATGGGCGCGATCAAGCGCTACCTGCAGGTCAACGCGCCGCCGGCGCCGCCGCCGGGCCCGGGCAAGAGCTACTTCCTCAAGGAACTGCTGCAGCAGGTGATCTTCCGCGACGCGGGCGTGGCCGGCACCAACCTGCGCTGGTACCGGCGCAAGCGCGCGGCCGACCTGGTGGGCTACAGCGTGATCGGCGTGCTGCTGGTGGCGCTGCTGGGCGCCTGCGTCAACAGCTGGCACAACAACAAGCAGTACGTGGCCGAGGTCGACGGCAACGCGAAGTCCTTCAACCGCGCCGCGGCGCGCGGCGAGCTGCCGACCGTGGTCGACTCGAGCGGCGACCTCGCGAGTTCGCTCTTGATCCTCGACCGGCTGCGCGACCTGCCGAAGTCGGAGAAGTTCGACATCGGCGACCCGCCCGTCGGCTACCGCTTCGGCCTCTACCAGGGCGAGAAGCTGCAGGCCGCGACCGACGGCGTCTACCAGCGCGCGCTCGAGAGCGTGCTGCTGCCGCAGGCGGCGCAGCGCGTGGAGCAGTCGCTGCGCGAGGCCTCGAAAAACAACCCCGAGTACAGCTACGAGGCGCTCAAGGCCTACCTGATGCTGTACGACGCCGAGCGCTACGACGCCGACTTCCTGCAGGCCTGGCTCTTGACCGACGTGGACCGCAAGGTCGGCGCCGCGCTCACGCGCGAGCAGCGCACCAACCTCGAGTCGCACCTGAAGGCGCTGTTCGGCGGCCGCGTCGTGAGCTCGCCGTTCGCCAAGGACGAGCGCCTGATCACCGAGACGCGCGAGCGCCTCGCGGGCGTGCCGCTGGCGCAGCGCTCGTACGCGCGGCTGCGCCGCATCCTGCTGCAGACCAGCCAGCCCAATGCCTTCACCATCGCCGAGGCCGGCGGCGCCGAATCGGCGCTGGTGGTGCGGCGCGCCAGCGGCAAGCCGCTGACCGACGGCATCCCCACGCTGTTCACCTACCGCGGCTACTGGGACATCTTCGACAAGCGCATGGCCGAGACCACGCTCGCGCTCGAGCAGGAGGACCGCTGGGTGCTGCAGATCCGCGCGCCCGGCATCACCGACATCACCTCGCGCGAACTGCTGCTGCGCGAGGTGCGCCGGCTCTATCTCACCGACTACATCCGGGTCTGGGACGACTACCTGGCCGACATCCGGCTGGCCGACAGCCGCTCGCTGCTGCAGAGCATCCAGATGACGCGCGTGCTCTCGACCTCGGAGTCGCCGATGTCGCGCATCATCCGCGGCGCCGCGCGCGAGACCGACCTGCTGCGCAACCACGACGAGGCCGCGCGCAGCCTGCTCGACCAGGCGCAGAACCGCGTGCAGACCACGCGCGAGCGCATCGAGCAGCTGATCGGCCAGCCCGACGGCAGCCAGCGCCGCAACACCGTGCCCGACCGGCCCGAGTCGCTGGTGGACAACCACTTCGAGCCGCTGCGCCGCATGGTGACCGCGCCCAAGCAGGGCGGGCAGGCGCCGATCGATGCCACCGCCGCGCTGATCAACGAGCTCTACAACTACCTGACGGCCACCGACACCGCGCTGCGCAGCGGCAACATCCCGCCGACCAGCGATGCCGTGACCAAGGTGCAGGCCGAGGCCGGCCGCATGCCGGTGCCGTTCCAGGGCATGCTCAACGACCTCTCGGCCACCGCCTCGTCGAAGGCGGCCGCGGTCACGCGCCAGAACATCGGCCAGAACGCGGCCGCCACCATCGGCAACTTCTGCAACCAGGCGATCGCGGGCCGCTATCCGTTCTCGCGCGGCTCGAGCCGCGACGTGGCGGCGGGCGACTTCGCGAACCTGTTCGCGCCGGGCGGGATGATGGACGACTTCTTCCAGAAGAACCTCATGACGCAGGTCGACACCTCGAGCAACCCATGGACCTGGAAGCGCGGCGTCGACGGCAGCGCCTCGGGCCGCTCGGCCTACCTCGATGCGTTCCAGAAGGCGCAGGCGATCCGCGACGTGTTCTTCACGGGCATGGCGGGCGGGCGCACGCCCTCGTTCTCGATCGACATCCGGCCCGAGGACATGGACGCCGGCCTCACGCAGATGACGCTGGACATCGACGGCCAGACGGTGCGCTACGCGCACGGGCCGCAGGCGCCCACCACCGTCAAGTGGCCCGGTCCGCGCAACAGCAACCAGGTGCGGCTGCAGGTCACGACCTCGAGCGGCACGCCGGCCGGCGGCATCGTCACCGAGGGCCCGTGGGCGCTGCACCGGCTGTTCGACAAGGCCTCGATCTCGCCGGGCGGCTCGAGCGAGTCGTTCAATGCCAGCTTCGACCTGCAGGGCCGCAAGGTGGTGCTCAACGTGACCGCCAACAGCGTCTACAACCCGCTGCGGCTGTCGCAGATGAGCGGCTTCTCGTGCCCGGGGCGCTCGTGATGAATCACGGCGCGGCGGCGCAGCCGGCCTGGGTGCCCGGCGACGAGCAGGTCGGCTGGTACGGCAAGCTGCCCGCGGCCGGCGACTTCCTGCACCGGCGCATGTCGCGCGAGCTGCAGGCCTGGTGGGACCGCTGGATGCAGAACGGTCTGGGTGCCTTCAAGCGCTGGCCCGATGCCATGACGCGCCACTACGCGGTGGCGCCGGTGTGGAACTTCGCGATCCCCGCCACCCAGGGCGTGAACGCAGTGCAATTCGGTTGCATCGCGCCGAGCTGCGACCGCGTGGGCCGCTACTACCCGGTGTGCGTGAGCCTGCAGGTGGATGCGCGCGCCTACCGACCCGCGGTGCTCGAGGGCGCGGCTGCCTGGTACTGGCGCTGCGGCAACGCCATGCTGCAGGCGATCCGCCATGGCGTGGCGCCCGAGCAGTTCGACGCGCAGGTGCTGGCCGCGGGCCATGGCGGCTTCCAGCCGGCCAGCGGCGGCTCGGACGACATTCTTTCGATCCTCGGGCCTACGTCGGCGGGCGAGGGTGCCCAGCAGCGGCTGGGCTGGCCGGAGCTTCCACTGTGCTTCGACGCGTTCGGAAGCACGAGCTACTGGTGGACCAACCAGGCCGACGGCTCGCCGCTGCGGACCGCGGCGCATGGTGGCGGGCTCAACACGCCGCTGTTCTCGAAGCTTTTTTCCCAGGGGCACGTGCCATGGACCTGAGAGTCCCGATGCAAGAGGAGGAACAAGAATGACGACGGAAGGACGCGCCGGCTCTCCGGTGGACGCCGACCCGCAGGAGCGGCCCCACCCGCTGGCCATCGGCCACCGGCTCGACGAGTTCGAGCTGCTCGAGGTGATCGGCGAAGGCGGCTTCGGCATCGTCTACCGGGCCTACGACCACTCGCTGCAGCGCGAGGTCGCGATCAAGGAGTACATGCCCTCGATGCTGGCGCGGCGCATCGGCGACGACAGCGTGCACGTGCGTTCCGACCGCCTCACGGCCACCTTCCAGGCCGGGCTGCGCAGCTTCATCAACGAGGCGCGCACGCTTGCGCAGTTCAGCCATCCCGCGCTGGTGCGCGTGCATCGCTTCTGGGAATCGAATTCGACCGCCTACATGGCGATCCAGCTCTACAAGGGCCGCACCCTGCGCCGGCTGGCCGACGAGGAGCCGGGCACCATCTCCGAGACGTGGCTGCTCGGCATGCTCGGGCCGCTGCTCGGCGCGCTCGAGACGCTGCACCGCAGCGGCTGCTTCCACCGCGACATCGCGCCCGACAACATCTTCATCCAGCAGGACGGCCTGCCGGTGCTGCTGGACTTCGGCGCCGCGCGCAAGTCGATCGCCGACCTGGTCGACGAGGTGGCGGTGATGGTGAAGTCGGGCTACTCGCCGATCGAGCAGTACGCCGACGACAACACGCTGCTGCAGGGCGCCTGGACCGATCTCTACGCGCTGGGCGCGGTGCTCTACCGCGCGGTCACCGGCCATCCGCCGCCCTCGGCCGTGGTGCGCAGCGTGCAGGACGCCTACGTGCCGCTCGCGAGCCTGAACCGGCCCGACCTGAGCCCGGCCTTCTGCGCCGCGGTCGACCACACGCTGGCGGTGCACAGCAAGGACCGCACGCAGACCGTGGCGGCCTTCGCGGCCGAGCTGGGCCTCACCAAGCTCGGCGACATCTACGTGAGCGGGCTCGCGGCGCCGGCGCCGGTGGTGCCCGCCGTGCCCGTGGCGTCCGTCGCCCCGGTCGCGCCGCCGGTCGAGCCCTATGTGCCGGTCTCGGCGCCCGCGCCCTTCGAGGCGCCGCCGCCGGCCGCGCCGGTGCCGCCGCCGGCCGCCGCGCCGGCACGCGCGCCGGCCGCACGGCCGTCCGCGAAGAAGAAGTCCTCGCTGCCGCGCTGGGGCCTGGTCGGCGTGCTGGTGCTGGCGCTGATCGCCGTCGGCAGCTGGATCGGCCTGCGCATCACGCAGTCGCCGCCGCCCACTTCGACCGCGATGGTTCCGCCGGTGCCGCCGCCGGGCGCGCCGATGTCGAACCCGGCCTCGCCGCCGGCCGTGATGCCGCCGGCCGCCTCGGCCTCGGCCACGGTGGCGGCCGCCTCACAGCCGCCCGCGGCCGATGGCGGCGCCGCGGCCGCGCCCACCGGCGGCAGTTCGCCGACCGCCGTGCCGCCGGCCACCGCGCCGGGCAGCAACGGCGCGCTGAGCCCGCTCGACAACGTGCCCGTGACGCCCACGAGCCCGCCGCCCGAGCCCGCGCTGGCGATCAGCGAGGCCGAGGACTGGAACCTCGCGCAGGCCGAGAACACGCGCGAGGGCTACGAGGCCTACCTGCGCCGCTACCGCCGCGGCCCGCATGCGCGCGACGCGCGCAACGCCATCGCCGAACTCAACCGGCTCGCGCAGCCGGCCAGCACGCAACCGGTGCTGCAGGGCACCGTGCCGCCGGGCACGGCCGGGGTGCCCGGCGCGCCAGGTGCGCCGGGCGCGGTGCCCCCGGTCGCGGGCGGCACGGCGGCAGCGCCCGTGCCGGGCGCCGCGACCGGCATGGGGCGCGTCACGCTCAACATCCGGCCCTGGGGCCAGGTCTTCGTCGACGGCGCCGACCGCGGCGTGAGCCCGCCGCTCAAGTCGCTGTCGCTGCGCCCCGGCATCTACAACATCGAGGTGCGCAACGGCGACCTCGAGGTCTACCGGCAGCGCGTGACGGTGCAGGACAGCAAGTCGGCGCCGGTGGTGAGCCACGAGTTCAAGTAGGCGAGCGGCCGGTCGTCATCGCCTGCCAGTGCGAGCAGGTGGTGGCGAACGGCCTGCGCCGCAGCCTGCCGTCCGCGCGTCGCGCGAGGCGCTACAGGCCCTTCTGCAGCGCCCGCCGGTACTGCACCGCCTCCGCCACATGCGCGGTCTCGATGACCTGTGACCCCGCGAGGTCGGCGATGGTGCGCCCCACCTTCAGCGCGCGGTGCGTGCTGCGCGCCGACCAGCCGAGCCGGGCGGCGGCCGTGTGCATGAAGCGGCGCGCCTCGTCGCCGAGCGACGCATGGCGGTCGATGTCGGCCCCCTGCAGCGCCTGGTTGGGCCGGCCCTGGCGCTCGATCGCGCGTTCGCGCGCGGCGATCACGCGCGTGCGGATGGCGGCGGTGGGTTCGCCCGCGGGCGCGTCGAGCAGCTGCTGCGCCGAGATTGCGGGCACTTCGATGTGCAGGTCGATGCGATCGAGCAGGGGGCCGCTGAGCTTGCGCTGGTAGCGCGCCACCTGGTCGGGCGTGCAGCGGCAGGCCTTCGCGGGGGCGCCCAAAAAGCCGCAGGGGCATGGATTCATGGCGGCCACGAGTTGAAAGCGCGCCGGAAAATCCGCCCGCCGCGCGGCCCGCGCGATGGTGATGGTGCCGGTCTCGAGCGGCTCGCGCAGCGCCTCGAGCGCGGCGCGCGAGAACTCGGGGAACTCGTCGAGGAACAGCACGCCGTGGTGCGCCATCGAGATCTCGCCGGGCCGCGGCGGCGAGCCGCCGCCGACCAGCGCCACCGCGCTCGAGGTGTGGTGCGGCGACGCGGTCGGCCGGTGCATCCAGCGCTCGGTCGAGAAGCGCCCGCCGAGGCTCGCGATGGCCGCGCTCTCGAGGGCTTCGTCGATGCGCATCGGCGGCAGCAGGCCGGCGAAGCGCTGGCCCAGCATCGACTTGCCCGAGCCCGGCTCGCCCATCATCAGGAGGCTGTGGCCGCCGGCCGCGGCGATCTCGAGCGCGCGCTTGGCGCCGGCATGGCCCTTCACGTCGGCCATGTCGGCATAGGCGGGGGCGCTGGCTGGCGCCGACGCCCGGGCCCGCGACCAGCCGTCGTCCTCCGCGTCCTGGTCGGCCTGCGCATCGGCCGGCAGGAAGCGCCGCACCACGTCGAGCAGATGCCTGGCGCCATGGACCTCGGCGCCGGGCACCAGCGCGGCCTCGGCGGCGCTGGTCGCGGGCAGCACCAGCCGGGTGGCGATGCCGCGCGTGTGCAGCGCGAGCGCCATCGCGAGCGCGCCGCGCACCGGCCGCAGTTCGCCCGACAGCGAGAGCTCGCCCGCGAACTCGTGGCCCGCGAGCCGCGCGCCCTCGATCTGGCCGCTGGCCGCGAGGATGCCCAGCGCCATCGGCAGGTCGAAGCGGCCCGAGTCCTTGGGCAGGTCGGCCGGCGCGAGGTTCACGGTGATGCGCTTGTTGTGCGGGAACTCCAGCCCGGCGTTCTGGATGGCCGAACGCACGCGCTCGCGCGCTTCCTTGACCTCGGTTTCGGCGAGCCCGACCAGCGTGAAGCTCGGCAGGCCGTTGGCCAGATGCACCTCGACCGTGACACTGGCCGCTTCCAGCCCGAGCAAGGCGCGGCTTTGCACCAAAGACAGACTCATTCCGTGCTTCCTCCCTATATTGGTGCGCCCGATTTCGGTCGTCGCGGGCGTCTTGTTCTTTTTTCAGTGCAAGCCACAAAGCATTGCGCTTGTAACTATTTTTGGCTGTCTTCCTGGGGTGCGCCGCAACCGGTCGCCGGGGGATGTGCACTTTGGCACGCTCCCTGCTTTGAGGGTCATCAGGTTCCACAACACTACTTGCGAGGAGTTCCCGATGACGCACCGTTCCGCCGCCCAGGCCCTGATCGTCCTGGCCACCGCCCTGACCACGTCGGGCGCCGCCCTGGCGCAGGCCACCCCAGACGCTGCGGCGGCGCCTGCCGCGGCACCTGCTGCCTCCCCGATCACGGCCAACATCTCGCTGACCACGAACTACAAGTTCCGCGGCCAGGACCAGGACATGATCGGCCGGGACGACTACGCCAAGACCCGCGGCCTCAAGCCCGCCATCCAGGGCGGCTTCGACTACGCCTTCGGCGAGAGCGGCTTCTACGTCGGCAACTGGAATTCCAGCGTCAACTGGCTCAAGGGCAACAGCGTCGAGGTCGACCTGTACGGCGGCTACAAGTTCAAGGCCGGCCCGCTGGACATGGACGTCGGTGCGCTGACCTACATCTACCCGGGCAACTCCGTGGGCAACACCACCGAGCTCTACGGCGCGGCCACCTATGCCAACGAAACCTTCGGCTCGTTCACGGCCAAGTACTCGCACACGGTGTCGAAGGACTACTTCGGCTACGCCGGCAACAAGCTGGGCTCGGGCCTCAAGGGCCGCAACACCGGCTACCTGAACCTGAGCTACAGCAAGGAGATCGTGCCCAAGGTCACGCTCAAGGCCGCCGTGGGCTTCACCCGCTTCTCGAGCGACATCCGCCACAACACGGCCGCCAAGAACTACGTCGACTACAACGTCGGCGCCACCTACGACTTCGGCGGCGGTCTCACGCTCACCGGCTCGGTGCAGGGCGCGAACAAGAAGGACGCGTTCAACGTCGCGGCCGGCCCGCTGTACGACTTCGGCTTCTACACCGTGCAGCAGGTCTACTCGCCCAACAAGCCGCGCTTCATCCTCACGCTGACGAAGACGCTGTAAGCGCAACACAACGAGGCGCGGCCCATGCTGCCGCGCGAATTCTTTCCATCCAAAGGAGCAACTCATGAAGCTGGTCACAGCCATCATCAAACCGTTCAAGCTCGACGAAGTGCGCGAAGCCCTCTCGGCCATCGGCGTGCAGGGGATCACCGTCACCGAGGTCAAGGGCTTCGGCCGCCAGAAGGGCCACACCGAGCTCTACCGCGGCGCGGAGTACGTCGTCGACTTCCTGCCCAAGGTCAAGATCGAGGCGGCCGTCTCGGATGACCTCGTCGAACGCGTGATCGAAGCCGTCGAGGGCGCCGCGCGCACCGGCAAGATCGGCGACGGCAAGATCTTTGTCTACAACCTCGAGCAGGTCGTGCGCATCCGCACCGGCGAAACGGGCCGCGAAGCCCTTTGATCGAGTCCAGGCCCGAAAGAACAACGTCCATGAAAAAACTGCTTGTCTCCCTCGCGCTCGGCTTGAGCGTGCTTGCCGCCGGCACCACCGGCTTCGCGCAGACGCCCGCGCCCGCCGCCGCCGCTTCGGCACCGGCCGCCGAGGCTCCGGCTGCCGCCGCGCCGGCCGCCGCAGCCGCGGCCGCACCGGCTGCTGCCGCTCCCGCCGCCGCGCCGGCCGCGGCCCCGGCACCCAAGGTCGATTCGGGCGACACCGCCTGGATGCTGACCTCCACGCTGCTCGTGATCCTGATGACCATCCCCGGCCTCGCGCTGTTCTACGGCGGCCTGGGCCGCTCGAAGAACATGCTGTCGGTGCTGATGCAGGTCTTCGTGATCTTCTCGCTGATCAGCATCCTGTGGGCCATCTACGGCTACAGCCTCGCCTTCACGGGTGAAGGAAGCTTCGTCGGTACCTTCGACAAGATCTTCCTCAAGGGCGTGTCGCAGGAGACCTTCGGCGCGCTCACGACGATCCCCGAGTACGTGTTCGTCGCGTTCCAGGGCACCTTCGCCGCCATCACCGTGGCGCTGATCGTCGGCGCCTTCGCCGAACGCGCCAAGTTCTCGGCCGTGCTGCTGTTCTCGGTGCTGTGGTTCACCTTCGCCTACGTGCCGATGGCCCACATCGTCTGGGGCGGCGGCCTGCTCGGCAAGGACGGCGCGCTCGACTTCGCGGGCGGCACCGTGGTGCACATCAACGCCGGTGTGGCCGGCCTGGTCGGTGCCTACATGGTCGGCAAGCGCGTGGGCTACGGCAAGGAAGCCTTCACGCCGCACTCGCTCACGCTCACCATGGTCGGCGCCTCGCTGCTGTGGGTCGGCTGGTTCGGCTTCAACGCCGGCTCGGCGGGTGCCGCCAACGCCGCCGCTGGCCTGGCCTTCGTGAACACGGTGCTCGCCACCGCCGCCGCCGCGCTGTCCTGGATCCTGGGCGAGAGCCTGCACAAGGGCAAGGCCTCGATGCTGGGTGCCGCTTCGGGCGCCGTCGCCGGCCTCGTCGCAGTGACCCCCGCCGCCGGCTTCGTCGGTCCGATGGGTTCGATCGTGCTGGGCCTGCTGGCCGGCCTGGTCTGCCTCTGGGGCGTGGGCGGTCTCAAGCGCATGCTCGGTGCCGACGACGCGTTCGACGTGTTCGGCGTCCACGGCGTGGGCGGTATCCTGGGTGCCATCCTGACCGGCGTGTTCGCGGCCCAGGGCCTCGGCGGTACCGGCGGCCTGACCCCCGACACCTTCTCGATGGGCGCCCAGGTCTGGATCCAGATCAAGAGCGTGCTGTTCACCATCGTCTGGTCCGGCGTCGTGGCGTTCATCGCCTTCAAGATCGCCGACCTGGTGCTCGGCCTGCGTGTGACCGAAGAGGAAGAGCGCGAAGGCCTCGACATCTCGTCGCACGGCGAAACCGCCTACAACCGCTGATCGGAACCTCTCCGACACACGACAAGGACACCGCGGGTTCCTCGCTCCAGAGGAAGGGACCCGCGGTCCGCCACCAGACCACCACCCTGTTTTTCCAAGGTCCTTCCAAGGTTTCCTGAAGCCCATTTTTTCAGCGAGAGTCTCCTTTGGATGTTCAGCCCGCAAGCACCTCGGTGCGAGCGGGCTTTTTTTTGTCCTCTGCCCGGCGTGGCCCGGTGCGGTCCGACAGCGGCGTACCGCGGCGCGGGGGCACAATCCCCGCCATGTGGACCCCCCTGGACAACAGCCTCAGCGCCCTCGGCGAATCGCCGTTCTGGCACCCGCAGGAACGCTCCCTGTACTGGCTCGACATTCCCGGCCGCGCGGTGCTGCGCACGCGCGGCGAGATCGGCGCCGGCGGCGCGGTCGAACGCTGGGACCTGCCGACCGAGCCCGGCTGCATGGCGCCCGCGCGCAGCGGCGGCCTGGTGATCGCGCTGCGCGACGGCATCTACCGCGCGCGGGAATGGGGCGGCGCGCTGGCCGCGATCGCGCGCGTGGAGCACGACGCGGCCACCATGCGCTTCAACGACGGCAAGTGCGACGCGTTCGGCCGTTTCTGGGCCGGCAGCATCAACGAGGCGAAGGACCGCGCCAATGCCGCGCTCTACTGCCTCGACGCGCGCCGCGACGGCGGCCAGTCGCCGATGCTCTCGCAGATGGCCGATGGCGTGACCACGGCCAACGGCCTCGCGTTCTCGCCCGATGCGCGCACGCTCTATTGGGCCGACACGCCGGCCCACGCGGTGCGCGCCTGGGACTGGGATGCGGCGCACAACACGCTCTCGCGCGCCCGCGTCTTCAAGCAGTTCGACGCCAAGCCCGAGGGCTGGTCGCCCGGCTCGGCGCTGGCCTACGGCGGGCGGCCCGACGGCGCCACGGTCGATGCCGAAGGCCACTACTGGGTCGCGATGTTCGAGGGCGCGCAACTGCTGCGCCTCGCGCCCTCGGGCGAGGTCGTGGCGGCCTTCGCGCTGCCGGCGCAATGCCCGACCATGCCCTGCTTCGGCGGCGACGACCTGCGCACGCTGTTCGTCACCACCGCGTGCAAGGGCCGGCCCGAGGCCGAACTGGCGCGCAAGCCCGCCTCGGGCATGGTGCTGTCGACGCGCGTCGAGACGCCGGGACTGCCGGTCCACTTCTTCGAGGATTGAACCCCGGCGTTCGCATGGCCTTGCAGCACATCCCGCCGATCCAGTGCCTCGTGACCTTCGAGGCGCTGGCGCGGCTGCGCCATGCGGGCCGCGCGGCCGACGAGCTCTGCGTGACCGCCAGCGCGGTCAGCCACCGCATCCGCCAGCTCGAGTCGCACGTGGGCTTCAAGCTGTTCGGCCGCGGCGACTTCAGTCTCACGGCCGACGGCGCGGCCTACCTCGCCAACGTGCGCACCGGCCTGGCCGCGCTGCAGGCGCATGCGGGCGGCGGCAACGCGGCGGTGGGCCAGCGCGCCGCCACTCGGCTGCGGCTCGCGGTCACGCCGACCTTCAGCCGTCAGTTCCTCATGCCGCGGCTCGAGCTGTTCCGCAACATCTACCCTGACATCGACCTGGTGCTGCAGGTGTCGATACCGCTGCTCGACGTGACCGCCGAGCCGGCCGACCTCGAGGTGCGCTACGGCGGCGGCAACTACGCCGACTGCGAGCACCGTCCGCTGCTCGAGGAGCTGGTGGTGCCGGCCTGCAGCCCGAGCTACCTCAACGAGTTCGGCCCGTTCCACGGCTTCCGCACCGCGGCCGAGATCGCGGCCGCGCGGCTGATCCGCAGCCCGCTCGAGCCCTGGGGCACCTGGTTCGCGAGCTGCGGCATCGACCAGCCCGAGCCGCGGCTGGGCTCGCAGTTCAACGACCTGGGCCTGGTCTACGACGCGGCCGCGAGCGGTTTTGGCGTGGCGCTGGTGCGCCAGAAGATGGGCGCGGCCTGGTTCGAATCGGGCCGGCTGGTGGCGCTGTCGGAGCACGCGGTGCGCTCGCCGCACCGCCACACGCTGTGCTGGCAGCCGGGCGCGCTCGAGCGCTGGGAATGCGCGGCCTTCGCCGACTGGCTGGTGCAGGCGCTGCGCTGAACACGGCCCCAGCCCGCACCGCGCGGCGAAGATTCCTCAAGCCCGCCGCAAAAATCCTTCAACCCGGAGGCCGCGCATTTCCTTAGAGTGGGGGGCCGGCCCCCGCCAGGCTTCCGCAGAAGAACACCGAGAAGAGACTTCGCCCATGAACGCGCCCCCGAGCCCGACGCAGCACGCGTCGCTCCAGAAGACAGAACGCCAGTCGCAGGTCGTGCGCGCGCTGCAGGCCCACCTGCCGGCGCATGCGCTGATCTGGCATGCCGAGGACACCACGCCCTACGAGTGCGACGGCCTCACGGCCTACCGCCAGCGGCCGCTGGTGGTGGCGCTGCCCGAGACCGAGGCGCAGGTGGCGGCCGTGCTGCGCACCTGCCACGCGCTGGGCGTGCCGGTGGTGGCGCGCGGCTCGGGCACGGGGCTGTCGGGCGGCGCCATGCCGCACGAGATGGGCGTGACGCTCTCGCTCGCCAAGTTCAACCGCATCCTGAAGATCGACCCGGTCGCGCGCACCGCGCTCGTGCAGTGCGGCGTGCGCAACCTCGCCATCAGCGAGGCGGCCGCGCCCTACAACCTCTACTACGCGCCCGATCCCTCGAGCCAGATCGCCTGCTCGATCGGCGGCAACGTGGCCGAGAACTCGGGCGGCGTGCACTGCCTCAAGTACGGCCTCACGCTGCACAACGTGCTCCAGGTGCGCGGCTTCACGGCCGAGGGCGAGCCGGTGACGTTCGGCGGCGAGGCGCTCGATGCCGCCGGCCTCGACCTGCTGGCGCTGGTGATCGGCAGCGAGGGCATGCTCGCCGTCACCATCGAGGTCACGGTGAAGCTGGTGCCCAAGCCGCAGCTGGCGCGCTGCATCATGGCCAGCTTCGACGACGTGCGCAAAGCCGGCGACGCGGTGGCCGCGGTGATCGCCGCGGGCATCATCCCCGCGGGGCTCGAGATGATGGACAAGCCCATGACCGCCGCCGTCGAGGACTTCGTGCATGCGGGCTACGACCTCGAGGCGGCCGCCATCCTGCTGTGCGAATCCGACGGCACGCCCGAGGAGGTCGAGGAGGAGATCGGCCGCATGACTGCCGTGCTGCGCGGCTGCGGCGCCACCGCCATCGCGGTCAGCAACAGCGAGGACGAGCGCATGCGCTTCTGGAGCGGGCGCAAGAACGCCTTTCCGGCCTCGGGCCGCATCAGCCCCGACTACATGTGCCTCGACTCCACCATCCCGCGCAAGCGGCTGGCCGACATCCTGCTCGCGATCCAGGCGATGGAGCAGAAGTACGGCCTGCGCTGCTGCAACGTGTTCCACGCGGGCGACGGCAACCTGCATCCGCTGGTGCTGTTCGATGCCAACGACCCCGACGAACTGCACCGCTGCGAGCTGTTCGGCGCCGACATCCTCGAGACCAGCGTCGCGATGGGCGGCACCGTCTCGGGCGAGCATGGCGTGGGCGTCGAGAAGCTCAACAGCATGTGCGTGCAGTTCACGGCCGCCGAGAACGAGCAGATGTTCGGCGTCAAGCGCGCCTTCGATCACGAGGGCATGCTGAACCCCGGCAAGGTGATCCCCACGCTGCAGCGCTGCGCCGAGTACGGCAAGCAGGTGGTGCGCGGCGGCCGGCTGCCGCATCCCGAGCTGCCGAGGTTCTGATGAGCGGCATCGACCACGCACTGGGCCAGGCCGTCGAGCGCATCCGCGCCGCGGCCGCCGACGGCACCGCGCTGCGCATCCGCGGCGGCGGCAGCAAGGATTTCTACGGCGTGGCGCCGCGCGGCGAGCTGCTCGACACGCGCGCGCTCGCGGGCATCGCGAGCTACGAACCCAGCGAGCTGGTCGTGACCGTGCGCGCGGGCACGTCGCTGGCCGAGCTCGAGGCGGCGCTGGCCGAGAAGGGCCAGTGCCTGGCCTTCGAGCCGCCGCACTTCGCGGCGGGTGCCACGGTTGGCGGCATGGTCGCTGCGGGCCTCGCGGGCCCGTCGCGCGCCAGCGTGGGCAGTGTGCGCGACTACGTGCTCGGCGCCACCCTGGTCAACGGCCGCGGCGAGGTGTTGAGCTTCGGCGGCCAGGTGATGAAGAACGTGGCGGGCTACGACGTCTCGCGCGTGCTCGCGGGTTCGCTCGGCACGCTGGGCCTGATCGCCGAGGTCAGCCTCAAGGTGCTGCCGGTGCCGCCGGCCGAGGCCACGCTGGAGTTCGCCTGCGACCAGGCCGATGCGCTGCGGCTGCTCAACGAATGGGGCGGCCGGCCGCTGCCGCTCAACGCGAGCTGCTGGTTCGAGTACGCGGGGGCCGGCGCGCTCTACCTGCGGCTGCGCGGCGCGGTGGCGGCGGTCGAGGCCGCCTGCGCGCACCTCGGCGGCGAACGTAAGGACAAGGATCGCGCCGCCGCCGACTGGCAGTCGCTGCGCGAGCAGAGCCTGCCGTGGTTCGACACCGCGGCCGGGCCCGATGCGCTGTGGCGGCTGTCGGTGCCGCAGACCGCGCCGGTGCTGGAGCTCGAGGCATTCGGCGCGCCGCTGGTCGAGTGGCATGGTGGCCAGCGCTGGTACAAGGCGCCGCCCACGCCGGCCGCGGCCGCGCGCATCCGCGAGGCCGCGCGCGCGGCGGGCGGGCATGCGACGTTGTTCCGCCTGCCCGCGCACGGCGAAGCTCACGAGGCCACGGTGCCGCGCTTCGACCGGCTCGAGCCCGCCGTCGAGCGCATCCACCGCGCGCTGATGCGCGAGTTCGATCCGCACGCCGTGTTCGACCGCGGCCGCCTGCACGCCTTCGACTGAGCTCCACCATGCGGCGCCTGCGCTTCCTCACCGGCCGCCATCGCGCGCCCTCGACCAACCACATGCTCGGCCTGCTGCTCGCGTTCAACGCCGGCGCCGTCAATGCGGGCGGCTTCCTGGTGCTGCACATGTACACCTCGCACATGACCGGCTTCACCTCGCAGATGGCCGACGGTCTGGTGCTCGGCAACACCACGCTGCTGCTCAATGCGCTGGGCGCGATCCTCGCCTTCGTGGCCGGCGCGGCGGTCTCGGCGCTGCTGGTCAACTGGGCGCGCCAGCACCACCTGCGCAGCGTCTACGCGCTGCCGCTGCTGCTCGAGTCGGCGCTGATGCTGCCCTTCGGCCTGATGGGCGCGATCACGCTGACCTGGCACACGCCCTTCGCGGTGCCGCTCACGGTGCTGCTGCTGTCCTTCATCATGGGCCTGCAGAACGCGGTGGGCTCCAAGACCTCGGGCGGCCGCATCCGCACCACCCACATGACCGGCAACCTCACCGACCTCGGCATCGAGCTCGGCAAGCTGCTGTACTGGAACCGCCGCGCGAAGCCCGGCGAAACCCCGGCGGGACCGGTGCGCCACAACGGCGCGCGGCTGCGGCTGTTCGCGGGGCTGGTCGGCATGTTCGTCACGGGCGGCATCGTCGGCGCGGCCGGCTTCACCTACGTCGGCTTCGTCTGCGTGGTGCCGCTCGCGGCGCTGCTGCTGGCGCTGTCGCTGCCGCCCTTCATCGAGGACGTGCGGCGTTCGGCCCACCTGCGCCAGCTGCTCGGCGCGATCCGCCCGCGGCGCAAGAACGACGCTTCCCCCGGCCCCTGAGACAACGACAAGAACCGATCCCCACGATGCAAACCGAGCTCGCTCCCGAATTCCGCGGCACCGACGACGGCCGCGAGGCCGAGGCCATCCTGCGCAAGTGCGTGCACTGCGGCTTCTGCACCGCCACCTGCCCGACCTACCAGCTGCTCGGCGACGAGCTCGACGGCCCGCGCGGGCGCATCTACCTGATCAAGCAGGTGCTCGAGGGCCAGGCGCCCACGCGCAGCACGCAGCTGCACCTCGACCGCTGCCTGACCTGCCGCAACTGCGAGAGCACCTGCCCGAGCGGCGTGCAGTACGGCCACCTGGTCGACATCGGCCGGCGCATCGTCGACGAGAAGGTGCCGCGCCCCGCGATGGAATCGGCCACGCGCTGGGTGCTCAAGGAAGGCCTGCCCTCGCCGCTGTTCGGCCCCGCGATGAAGCTGGGCCAGTCGGTGCGCGGCCTGCTGCCCGAGTCACTGCAGGCCAAGGTGCCCGCGAAGCAGGCGGCCGGTGCCTGGCCCACGGCCACGCATGCGCGCAAGGTGCTGATGCTCGCGGGCTGCGTGCAGCCGTCGATGATGCCGAACATCAACACCGCCACCGCGCGCGTGCTCGACGCGGGCGGCATCCAGGCCGTGCTCGCGCCCGAGGCCGGCTGCTGCGGCGCGGTGAAGTTCCACCTCAACGACCAGGAGGGCGGCAAGGCGCAGATGCGCGCCAACATCGACGCCTGGTGGCCGCTGGTCGAACGCAACGAGGTCGAGGCCATCGTGATGAACGCCTCGGGCTGCGGCGTCACGGTGCGCGAATACGGCCACGTGCTGCGCAACGACCCGGCCTATGGGCTGAAGGCGGCGCGCATCAGCGAGCTCACGCGCGACCTCGGCGAGCTGCTGCCCGACCTGGTGCCGGCGCTCAAAGCCCGCGTGCGCGCCACGCCCGGCACCATCGCCTACCACCCGCCCTGCACCCTGCAGCACGGCCAGAAGCTGCGCGGCGGCATCGAGACCCATCTGCGCGCCCTGGGCTTCGACGTGCGCGTGGCGATGAACGAATCGCACCTGTGCTGCGGTTCGGCCGGCACCTACTCGGTGCTGCAGCCCGAGCTCGCCTACCCGCTGCGCGACCGCAAGCTGGGCCACCTGAAGCAGCTGCAGCCGGTGGCGATCGCGTCGGCCAACATCGGCTGCATCACGCACCTGCAAAGCGGCAGCGGCGAGCTGCCTGTGCGGCACTGGGTCGAGCTGCTCGACGCGGCGCTGCAGCCGGCTGCGTGACGGCTCAATCGCAGCGGTAGGTGACCTCGCCCTGCGGCGCGCGGCCCGTGGTGGGCGGCACGAAGCGCAGCGGCGCGCCGAAGTTGCGGCAGTAGGCCTCGGCCTCCTCGGGGCTCGGCGAACGCAGCACGCCATCGCCGAGCATGGTCACGCGCGGCGCTGTGCGCGTCGCGCAGCCGGCGAGAACGGCCGCCAGGGCCAGGACGATGAGCGGGGCGGCGCGATGGCACATGGCGTGAACGGCGCCGGGACGGCGGCGTGGAAGTGCGGGAGCCGCCGACTGTAGCGGGTCCGGGCGCGCCGACGCTGCCGGCCGCCTGCGCCCGCGCCGCACACGCTGCCGCGCCCTGGTCCGACTCGCCCGACTGTGGCGCCGCCGCATCATTTCGGCATCCACAGCGCCAAGGAGTACGTCCCATGTCCCGCTCTTCTCTCACGCGTGCCGCGCTCGCGGCCGCCTTCCTGTCGCTCGGCGCCGGTGCCTTCACCAGCGCCCAGGCCCAGTCCGCCATGCCCGCCTGGAAGGGCGAGGGCGCCACGCGCTACGTCTGCGGCGGCATCGGCTCCGACGAGTCGAACGCCATGCGCGCAGCGATGAAGGAACATCCGCTGGCGTTGCTGTTCGCACGCGCCGACGGTGCCTACCTGGCCGATCTGCAGGTCGAGATCAAGGGGGCGGATGGCGCCGCCGCGCTGTCGCTGCGCGCCTCGGGGCCGGTGTGCCTGGTCGACATTCCCGCGGGCCGCTACACGGTGGTCGCGACCACCCAGGGCGGCGAGTCGAAGAGCCAGGCCGTCACGGTCGGCAGCGGCTCGACGACCGCGAGCTTCAGGTATTGAGCGTCAGGCGGAGGCGGCCAGCGCCGCCTCGATGTCGCGCGAGAGCGAGGCCGGCGTGTCGAGCGGCGCATAGCGCTTGAGCACCTGGCCGTCGCGCCCGACCAGGAACTTGGTGAAGTTCCACTTGATGGCGGTGCTGCCCAGCAGGCCCGGCTTCTCCTTCACCAGCCATTGGTACAGCGGCGCGGCGGCGCTGCCGTTGACGTCGATCTTCTCCATCATCTGGAAGCTCACGCCGTAGTTCTTCATGCAGAAGGCGCCGATCTCCTCGTTGGTCCCCGGGTCCTGGCCGCCGAACTGGTTCGACGGGAAGCCCAGCACCGCGAGGCCCTGGTCGGCGTACTTCTCGTGCAACTGCTCGAGGCCCGCGAACTGCGGCGTGAAGCCGCACTTGCTCGCGGTGTTGACGATGAGCAGCACCTTGCCCTTGTAGGCGGAGAGATTCACCGGCTGGCCGTCGATCTGCCTGGCCTCGAAGTCGTAGACGCTGGTCATGGGGATGTCCTCAGGGGGTCGAAGGAGCGCGATCTTCGCTCGCGGCGGGCGTTCGCGCAAACGAGGACCAGACCGCGGCCGCCACGATCAGCGCGCCGCCCGCGAGGATGCGCGAGTTCATCGTGGCCGCGCCCAGCGCCACCGACGACACGCTCGCGAACAGCACCTCCGACAGCATGATCACCGCCGTGGCGCTGGCCGCCAGCCGCGCGGCGCCGTACTGCAGGCAGACGTTGGCGATCACGAAGCCGAAGCCCAGCAGCGCGGCCCAGCCGATCCAGCCCGGCGAAGCGGCGGTCGGCGGCGCGAACGCGCCGAGCGCGGTTCCGGCCAGCGCGGCCGTGCCCGCCACCACCGCGCAGCCGCAGAACATCGCGAGCGCGCGCGATTCGCCGGGCGCCGCGCGCAGCTGGCGCAGCACGATGTTGGTGACCGCGAAGCCGAAGCCCGCCGCCACGCCGAGCCAGTCGGGCAGGCTCGAGGGCACGGGCCAGTCGGTGCCCGGCGTCTTGAGCACCACCGCCACGCCGGCCAGCGCCAGCGCCACGCGCGCCAGCGATCCGCCCGTGGGCCGCTCGCCCAGCACCGCCCAGCCCAGCAGCACGCTCCACAGCGGCATCAGGTAGAACAGCAGCACCACGCGCACCACGTCGCCCTGCGTCACGGCCCAGTTGAAGCCCACGTTGGTGAAGCCGGCCGCGAGGCCCAGCAGCACCAGCATCGGATGGGCCGCGAAGCCGGCCCAGGCGCCGCGGCGCAGCAGGCCCACCACGGTGGCGATCGCGAGGTAGATCAGGCAGGTGGTCCACACCGGATGCAGGCCATGGCCTTCGATGTGGCGGAACGGAAACCACGACAGCCCCCAGACGAAGGCATTGAAGATCAGGGCGAGGGCGGGCATCGGGCGGGCAAACCGCCGAGCATAGCGGTCCCTCGGTGCGGCCGCCGCCGGGCCGCCCCAAGGCGGGCCGCGTCTCCCCCTCGGGGGGTGGAGTTACACGACCGAAGGGCGTGAAGAGCCGGGGGGCTCAGTGATGCTTGTCGCTGCGGGCGATGGCCAGGAGGTGCTCGACCTCTTCAGGGTACTTCTTGAGGTTGTTCTCGTGCCAGCGCTTGATGATCCACATGCAGCCCGCCACCACGAGGCCGAAGGCGCTGATCGCGCCGTAGGCCGACAGGCCCAGACCGGTGCACACGCTGTAGAAGCCGCCGAGCAGCAGGATGCAGGCCTGCTCGTTGAAGTTCTGCACCGCGATCGAGCGGCCGGCGCCCATCAGGTTGTGGCCGCGGTGCTGCAGCAGCGCGTTCATCGGCACCACCAGGAAGCCGCCGAGCCCGCCCAGGATGATGAGGAAGGGCACCGCCAGCCACACGTTGCCGATGAAGTTCATGCAGATCACCATCAGCCCCATCGCGATGCCCATCGGGATCACGCGCGTGGCCATGTCCAGCCGCATGCGCATCGAGGCCACGATGGCGCCCACCGCGGTGCCGATGGTCACCACGCCCGTGAGGGCCGAGGCCTGCGTGGTGTTGTAGCCCAGCGCCAGCGAGGCCCAGGCCAGCACGATGTACTTGAGGTTGCCGCCCGCGCCCCAGAACAGGGTGGTGGTGGCCAGCGAGATCTGGCCGAGGCGGTCGCGCCACAGGCGCGCGTTGCAGTGCCAGAAGTCGGGCAGCAGGCCGACCAGGTTGCGCGCCAGGCTGTGCTCGGGGTTGGAGCGCATGGGGCGCATTTCGACGCCGGTGTGGGGGATGCGCGTGTTGAACCAGGCCGCGATCATGTAGACCACGATCAACACCGTGAGCGCGGCCTCGGCCGGCGAGTCGATGCCGGTGTCGAAGAAGGGCATGTCGAAGGCCAGCAGCTTGCTCGACACCGCATGGCCCACCAGCGTGCCGCCGAGCACGATGCCCAGCAGGATCGAGGCGATCGTCAGGCCCTCGATCCAGCCGTTGGCCTTGACCAGCTGCGAAGCCGGCAGCAGCTCGGTGAGGATGCCGTACTTGGCCGGCGAGTAGGCCGCCGCGCCCAGCCCGACGATCGAATAGGACAGCAGCGGGTGCGAGCCGAACAGCATCATCAGGCAGCCGAACACCTTGATGGCGTTGCTGATGAACATCACCCGGCCCTTGGGCAACGCGTCGGCGAAGGCGCCCACCAGCGGCGCGAGCACCACGTAGAAGACCGCGAAGATCGGCACCAGCGCCGCGCGCTGCCATTCGGGCGCGCCGGCGCTTCGCATGAGATCGACCGCAACGACGAAGAGCGCTTGGTCGGCCAGCGACGAAAAGAACTGGGCCGACATGATCGTGTAGAAACCGCGCTTCATCGATGGGCTGGCTGGCCAGGGGGTCGCTGGCAGTAGTGAAAAAGTGTCGCCCGGAAGGCGAATGGGCGGTTATAGCATGGGGGTACGACAGCTCCTGCAGGCAGCTTCTGCGTATTCGACCCCATTCCCGAAGATGCTAAAACGTGGTCTGCAATTCGTTTTCAAAGACCCTTCGCCATGCCCCGCCCCATTCTCGCCACGGTTCACACCGACAGCTTGCGCCACAACCTCGAACGCGTGCGCCGCAATGCGCTCGATTCCCGCGTCTGGGCGGTGGTCAAGGCCAATGCCTACGGCCACGGCATCGAGCGTGTCTACGAGGGGCTGCGCGGCGCCGACGGCTTCGCGCTGCTCGACCTGGCCGAGGCGCAACGCGTGCGCGCGCTGGGCTGGCGCGGGCCGGTGCTGCTGCTCGAGGGCGTGTTCGAGGCGCGCGACCTCGAGCTGTGCTCGCGGCTCGACCTCTGGCACACGGTGCACTGCGACGAGCAGATCGACATGCTCGCGGCTCACAAGACCCTGCAGCCGCACCGCGTATTCCTCAAGATGAACTCGGGCATGAACCGCCTGGGCTTCACGCCCGAGCGCTTCGCCGCCGCCTGGACCCGCCTCAACGCGCTGACCCAGGTCGACGAGATCTCGCTGATGACGCACTTCAGCGACGCCGACGGCGAGCGCGGCATCGCGCACCAGGTCGAGGCCTTCGAGCGCGCCGCGCGCGACCTGCCGGGCGAGCGCTCCATTGCCAACAGCGCCGCCACCCTGCGCCATGCCGACAGCACGCGCGCCGACTGGGTGCGCCCCGGCATCGTGCTGTACGGCAGCGCCCCCGACTTCCCGGCCAACGATGCCGCCCACTGGCAGCTGCAGCCCACCATGACGCTGTCGACGAAGCTGATCGGCGTGCAGACCCTGCAACCGGGCGACACCATCGGCTACGGCTCGCGCTTCACGGCCGATGCGCCGCTCAGGATCGGCATCGCGGCGGTCGGCTATGCCGACGGCTACCCGCGCCACTGCGACACCGGCACCCCGGTGCTGGTCAATGGCGTGCGCACGCGCATGGTCGGGCGCGTCAGCATGGACATGATCACGGTTGACCTCACGCCCGTGCCCGACGCGCAGTTCGGCTCCGAGGTCACGCTGTGGGGCCGCTCGGCCGCCAACGGCGCGGTGCTGCCCATCGACGAGGTGGCGCGGGCCGCGGGCACCGTGGGCTACGAGCTGATGTGCGCGGTGGCCCAGCGCGTGCCCTTCGCGCCCGAGGCCGTCGACCACGACCGATGAAGGTCCTCTCCAACTGGCGCTCGGTGCGCCTCTGGGAGACGCAGGTCGAGCGCGACCTGCACCGAAACCACAGCCTGCGCACGCACGGCATCCTGATCGGCAGCTTCACGCTGCTGCTGATGTGGGGCGTGTCGGCACTGCAGATGCACCTGCTGGGCGTGCAGTCGCTGGCGGTGCGCTACCTCATGACCCTGGGCGTGGGCTACCTCGGCTACCTGCTGGTGCTGCGCTGGTGGGCACAGCGGCTGGTGGAAGGGCGCCCCGACCTGGCTGACGCGGTCGACGCAGCCGATGCCGGCGAGCTGGCCCTCGACGCGGGCAGCGCGCTCGCGCGCTCGGGCGCCAGCGCGGACGGCGGCCTGCTGTCCGATGCCGCCAGCGGCGCGCTCGATGTCGCGGGCGGTGCCGACGAGGGCGCCGTGGTGGTCGTGCCGGTGGTCGCGATCTTCCTGATCTGCATCGCCGTCGTGCTCGGCGCCGGCTCGCTGGTGCTGCTGTATTTCAGCTGGGACGCGCTGCTGGCCGTGGCGATCGAGGTGGCGTTCTCGTACGTCTCGGCGCGCGCCGCGGTGCGCGTGGCGCGCGAGGGCTGGCTCATGGCGGCGGTGCGGCTGACCTGGAAGCCGCTGCTGGGCGCGGTCGCCTGCGCGGTGATCCTCGGCGCCGCTCTCGACCACTTCCTGCCCGAGGCGCGCAGCCTGCCCGAGGCGGTGCGCATGCTGCTCGGGCGCTGAGGCCGGAGCCCGCGCCGTGGACCTGCGCACCCTGCGCTACTTCATCGCCGTGCTCGAGGCCGGCAGCCTCTCGCGCGCCGCGGGCACGCTCTACATCGCGCAGCCGGCGCTCACGGCGCAGATCAAGAAGCTCGAGGCCGAGCTCGGCGCGCAGCTGTTCGAGCGTTCGCACGCCGGCGTCACGCCCACGCCCGCGGGCCTGCAGCTCTACGAGGACGCGCGGCGCCTGCTGTCCGATGCCGATGCGGTGCGCGAGCGCATCCAGCGGCTGCCGCAAGGCCCCGAGGGCTCGGTCACGGTGGCCGTGCCCTTCCTGCTGGCCTCGCTGCTGCTCGGGCCGGTGCTGGCCGAGCTCAAGGCCTCGCATCCGCGCATCCGCGTGTTCGTGCTCGACGACCTGAGCCTGATGGTGAGGAAGGCCATGCTCGACCGCCGCGCCGACGTCGGCCTGCTGGTCGACACGCCGCAGGTCGAGGGCCTGGCCTGCCGCCCGCTCGCGCGCGAGGCCATCTTCGCCTGCGGCTTCGACCGCGACGGCATCGTGGCGCCGCGCCTGCGCGCCGGCCGGCGCGGCAAGGCCCGGAGCGCGCCGCGGCCCGAGATCGATTTCGCCGACGCGGCCCGGCTGCCGCTGGTGCTGCAGTCGCGCCGCTTCGCGATCCGCCAGCGCGTGGAGGAGGCCGCGGCCACGCTCGGCGTGGCGCTCAACCTCGCGCACGAGCACGACTCGGCGCGCGTGATCCGCTCGCTCTACGTCTGCGGCGCCGGCTTCACCTTCACGCCGGCCTGCGCGCTGTCGGACAACCCGCCCGCGGGCGAAGGCTGGATCGCGGCGCGCGTGGTGCGGCCCGCGCTGCAGCGCAGCTACTTCATCGCCACGCCGGCCGACCGCGCGCCCGATCCCGCCGCGCGGGTGGTGGCGCGTTCGCTCGTGCGGCAGGCCGCGCGGCTGATCGCCGAGGGCCGCTGGGAGGCCGAGCTGCTCGCCGAGGTCGAGCCCGAGGCATAGCTCGGCGCGCTTCTCGCAAGCCAGGCCATCAATGCGATTGATGGCTCGGCATCAGTAAACGGTATTTCCTGTGACGAAGCGCTTTGGCGGACAGTGGCGCATCGCATGCACGAACGCATGCCTGCCTCCAGGAGACACCCCTTGCCACAGACCACCCCCCGGGTCGCCAACGTCGGCGAACTCGTTTCGCGCTGCGCGCGCCTGCACGGCCCGCGGATCGCGCTGCGCACCGAATCCCGCAGCCTCAGCTACGAGGCCCTCGACCGCCGTTCCAACCGGCTCGCCAACGCGCTGCTGGGGCTCGGCCTCGCGCGCGGCGACCGCGTCGGCATCTACCTGCCGAACTGCATCGAGATCGTCGAGGTCGAGCTGGCCTGCTACAAGGCCGCGCTGGTCAAGGCGCCGTTCAATGCGCGGCTCTCGCCCGCCGAGGTCGGCGAGATCGTCGCCAACAGCGGCGCCGCGCTGATCGTCACCACGGCCGAGCGTGCCGAAGCCTTCCTGCCGCACCTGAAGGGCGACGCGCGCCCCATGCTGCTGTTCGTCGACGTGCCCGAGGGCGACGCCGCCTCCTACGAGGGCGCGCTCGGCCGCGCCAGCGACGCCTTCGAGGCCGCGCGCGTCGAGGCCGACGAGCTCGCGGTGCTGCACTACACCTCGGGCTCCTCGGGCGTGCTCAAGGCCGCGATGCAGACCTTCGGCAACCGGCTCGCGCAGCTGCGCAAGTTCCTCGTGCGTTCCGAGGGCATGCGCGAAGGCCACCTGCTGGGCCTGGTCGGGCCGGTCACCCATGCCTCGGGCATGCAGATCGTGCCCGCGCTGTGCAGCGGCGCCACCATCCGGCTGTTCGCGGGCTTCGAGCCCGGCCGCTTCCTGGCCGACATGAAGGCCGAGCGCGTGACCCACACCTTCATGGTGCCGACCATGATCAACATGCTGCTGGCCGAGCTCGAGGGCCGCTACCGCCCGCTGCCCGACCTGCAGCGCCTGGGCTACGGCGCCGCGCCGATGGCGCCCGCGCGCATCCTGCGCGCCATGGACGTGTTCGGCCCGGTGCTGTCGCAGGGCTACGGCGCGGGCGAGACCACCTCGGGCGTCTGCGGCCTCGGCGTGGAGGACCACCTGTTCGCGCGCGCCGCCGCGCCCGAGCGGCTGGCCTCGTGCGGCCGGCCCTTCCTCGAGTCGCTGGTGGAGATCGTCGACGACGCGGGCCAGCCCGTGGCGAGTGGCGAGATCGGCGAGATCGTGGTCAGCGGGCCCGACGTGTTCGCCGGCTACTGGCGCGCGCCCGAGCTCACGGCCGAGGTGCTGAAGAACGGCCGCTACCACACGGGCGATCTCGCGCGCGCCGACGACCAGGGCTTCGTCTACATCGTCGACCGCAAGAAGGACATGGTGATCAGCGGCGGTTTCAACGTCTATCCCTCGGAGGTCGAGGCCGTGCTCTACCAGCACGAGGCCGTCGCCGATGCCTGCGTGTTCGCCGTGCCCGACGACAAGTGGGGCGAGGCCGTGGCCGCGCACGTGGTGCTCAAGCCCGGCCATGCGCTCGACCTGGGCGCGCTCGATGCCTTCTGCGCCGAGCGGCTCGGCGGCTTCAAGCGGCCGCGCCGCGTGGAGTTCGTGGGCGCGCTGCCGAAGAACCCGAACGGCAAGGTCGCGCGCAAGGCGATCCAGGCGCCGTACTGGGCCGGCCAGAGCCGCATGGTCAACTGAAGGCGGGCACGGACATGAACGCATCCCTCCCGCCGTCCGGCGCCCATGCGCGCCCCTTCGAAGGTTCCGCGCGCGCGGCCGAGCTGATCGCGCGCATCGAGGACTTCCTGCACGGCGAGCTCGCCGACCTGGTGCGCGCGCACGGCATCGACCACGAGCACGGCGCGAGCCGCGAGCTGCTGCGGCAGGTCTGGCGCCGTTCGCAGGCGCTGGGCTTCTACGGCATGACCCTGCCCGAAGCCATGGGCGGGCTCGGCCTCAGCGTGCTCGACCACGTGCTCGTCAAGGAAGCGATCTACGCGAGCGGCTCGCCGCTGGCGCCGCACGTGCTCGGCGAACTCAGCGGCCCGCCGCGCGTGGGCGCGCTGGTGCGCAAGGCCACGCCGCACCACATGGAGCGCTTCATCGTGCCGGTGGCGCGCGCCGAGAAGGCGATCTGCTTCGCGCTGACCGAGGCCGAGGCCGGCTCCGACGCGGGCGCGGTGCAGACACGCGCCGTGCGCGAGGGCGAACACTTCGTGCTCAACGGCCGCAAGCGCTTCATCTCGGGCTCGCCCTTCGCCGACTTCGCGGTGCTGATGGCCTCCACCGCGAGCGACCCGGCGCAGCGCGAGGTCAGCGCCTTCTTCGTCGACCTGGCGCAGCCCGGCGTGCGCGTGGAGGCCGGCTACAAGACCATGGCCGGCCAGTCGCACACCGGCGACATCGTGCTCGAGGACTGCCGCATCCCGGTGGCGAACCTCGTGGGCGAGCCCGGCCGCGGCCTCGCGCTCGCGCTCGGGCGCATCACGGTCAACCGCCTCCTGCACTGCCCCGCGATGGTGGGCCTGGCCGCGGTGGCGCTGCGCGATGCCTGCGAGTACGCGAGCCGGCGGCGCCAGTTCGGCCGCGCCATCGGCCAGTTCCAGGCGATCCAGCACATGCTCGCCGACATGGCGACCGAGCTGGCGGCCGCGCGCGCGCTGATGCTCGCGACCGCGCGCCAGATCGATGCCGGCTCGGAGGCGCGCGCCGAGGCCTCGATGGCCAAGCTGTTCTGCTCCGAGTCGGCCTTCCGCATCGCCGACCGCGCGGTGCAGATCCACGGCGGCGAGGGCATCGTGCAGGGCCGGCGCGTGGAGTTCCTGTTCCGCATGCTGCGCATGTACCGCGTGCTGACCGGCACCAGCGAGATCCAGCGCAACACCATCGCGCGCGAGCTGCTCGGCGAGCTTTCGAGCTGAACGCCTCGACCAAGAACGACAAGGAGACAACCCCATGTGCTTCACGGACCGCCGCCGCTTCCTCGGCACCGCTTCCGCCGCGCTGGCCGCCTTCGCGCTGCCGGCCGCCTCGCGTGCCCGCGCGGCCACCGCGTCCTGGCCCGAGCGCCCGATCAAGTGGGTCGTGCCCTACCTCGCGGGCACCGGCCCCGACATCACGGCGCGCGTGCTGGCCGAGGCCGTGGGCCCGCTGCTGGGCCAGCCGGTGGTGATCGAGAACAAGGGCGGTGCCGGCGGCAACATCGGCGCGCGGCTGGTGGCGCGCGCGCCGGCCGACGGCTACACCTGGATCTACTCGGCCGCGCCGATGGCCGCCAACATGCGCATGTACCGCAGCCCCGGCTACGACGCGCTCAAGGACTTCCGCCACATCATGCGGCTCACCACCTCCGACATCGTGCTGGTGGTGCATGCCGACGCGGGCATCGCGAGCCTGTCCGATCTGGCCGCGAAGGCGCGGGCCCAGCCCGGCAAGCTCGACTACGCCTCGGGCGGCGTCGGCACGCCCTCGCACCTCGGCGTGGAGCTGTTGCTGAGCGCGCTCGGCGCGCAGGCCACGCACGTGCCCTACAAGGGCGCCTCGGAACTGGTCAACGCGATCCTCGGCCGGCAGGTGGTGTTCGGCACGCCGATCCTGTCGGTGGCCTATCCGCAGATCCAGGCCGGCAAGCTCAGGGCGCTCGCGATCGCGGGCGCGCGCCGCAACCCCTCGCTGCCCGAAGTGCCCACCTTGGCCGAGCTCGGCGTGAAGGGCGTCGAGCTGACCTCCTGGGGCGGCATCTCGGTGCCGGCCGGCACGCCCGATGCGATCGCCGAGCGCATTCGCGTGGCCTTCGAGAAGGCGCTCGCGCAGCCCGCGGTGCAGGCCACGCTGGCCGAGAACGGCGGCCTGGCCAGCCCGCAGGGCGCCGTCGACTACACGCGCGGCTTCACGCAGGAGATGGCGCTGACCGAGGCGATGATGAAGCAGGCGGGCTTGCAGCCGCAGTGAAAGCGGACTTCCGGACGCAGAGGACGCTAAGGTTTCGCGAAAGACGCGAAAGAGAAGAAATTTCTTGCGGTTTCTTTTGCGCTCTTTGCGAAACCTTCGCGTCCTCTGCGTCCGGTTCCCGCATTCAGCCCTCGGTCCCTAGCCGCGCTACCAAGTGGTCGATCAGCACCCGGCACTTGGGCACCGTGAAGCGGTTCGGCGGATAGAGGATCCACGCATGGCCGTGGTAGTTGCCGCGGAACTCCCAGTCGCCGAGCACGCGCGCCACGCGGCCGTCGCCCAGGGCCTGCTGCGCCGAGAAGGCCGGCACGCAGGCCACGCCCAGGCCGGCCGTCGCGGCCTCCATGCGCATCTCGCTGTGGTTGGCGATGTAGCGGCCGTGCACCGTCACTTCCACGTCGTCCTCGCCGGGGCGGCTGAAGCGCCAGTGGTTGTCGCGTTCGTGCTCGCCCAGCGACAGGCAGCTGTGGGCCGCGAGATCGCGCGGGTGCGCGATGGCCGCGTGGCCCTCGAGGTACGCGGGCGCGGCCACCAGGATGTGCGCCACCGCCATCAGCCGGCGCGCCACCAGCCCCTCGGGCGGCTCGGTGGTGAGCCGCACCACGAGGTCCACGCCCTCGCGGATCGGATCGATGTCGCGGTCCTCCACGATCAGTTGCACGTCGACCGCGGGATGGCGCGCGAGGAAGTCCAGCACCAGCGGATGCAGCACCCGGCGCGCGAAGGCCTTGGGCGCGCTCAGCCGCACCAGCCCGCGCGGCTCGGCCGAGAAGCGCTGCGCGAGTGCCATCGTGTCCTGCGCGGCGGCCGCCAGTTCGCGGCAGCGCTCGAAGGCCTCGGCGCCGGCCTCGGTCAGGCGCAGCTGGCGCGTCGTGCGCTGCAGCAGCTGCACGCCGATCTCCTTCTCGAGCCGCTTCACCTGCCGGCTCGCGGCAGAGGGCGTGATGCCCAGCAGGTCGGCCGCGGCCGAGAAGCTGCCGAGCTCGGCCACGCGCAGGAAGGCCACCATCTCGGGCAGTACCTTGAGGAATGAATTCGGTCCCACGGTGCAACAGTCCTGTTCCTGCGGATGGCTACCCGCCGCGATCGAGGCCCGGAACAATTCCGCCTCGGTCCCCGCGCATGGCGCGCGGGCATCGGCATCGAACAGGCGGAGTATGGATTCAAAGCGCGCGGGCGGCATCGCCCTCACCCCCGGCGGCATGCCGGCCCGGCCCGGCTTCGGCATGGCCGAACTCATGCTGCTGCTGGTGGCGGCGGTCTGGGGCGGCAGCTACGCGGTCGCCAAGCAGGCCACGCTGCAACTGCCGGTGCTCGAATTCATCGCGCTGCGCTTCGGCCTGACCTTCCTCGTGCTGCTGCCCGCGCTGCGCCCGCTCGTCGGGCCGCAATGGCGGCAGGGGCTCGCGGTGGGCGGGCTGCTGGGCGCGAACCTGCTCGCGATCTTCGTCTGCGAGACCTTCGGCGTCTCGCTCACCAGCGCGAGCAACGCCGCCTTCCTGATCAGCCTGTGCGTGGCCTTCACGCCGCTGGCCGAATGGTGGCTGCTCGGCGAGCGGCCCGCGCCGCGCGTGTTCGCGGCCGCGGCGATCTCGCTCGCGGGCGCCGCGCTGCTGTCGCTGAGCGCGCATGCCTCGGCCAGCGCGGCCGGCCTGGGCTGGGGCGATGCGCTGATGGTCGCGGCCGCCGTGCTGCGCGCCCTCATGGTCTGCCTGACGCGCCGCCTCGCGGGCCGCCACGCGCTGCCGGCGCTCACGCTGACGGCGGTGCAGGCGGGCACCATGGCGCTGGGCGCGGCCGCGCTGGCGCTCGCGGTGTCGGGCGGCGCCTGGCATCTGCCGCCGGCCACGGCCTCGTTCTGGTGGGGCATGGCCTACCTCGTGCTGCTGTGCACCGTGTTCGCCTTCTTCGCGCAGAACCATGCGGCCTCGCGCACCAGCCCGAGCCGGGTCTCGCTGCTGATGGGCAGCGAGCCGGTGTTCGGCGCGCTGATCGCGGTCTGGGGCTTCGGCGAACGGGTCGGTCCGGGCGGCTGGATCGGCGGCGCGATGATCGTCGCGGCCGCGTGGTGGGTCACGCTGCCGCCGCGCCGAGCTTGAGCCGGCCGGGCATGGCATCCTCGGCGCGCATGACCGATTTCTCCGTAGCCCATGGCCCCCACACCCTGCGGGGCTCGATCCTTCCGAATGCTTTGGGCGAGCCGCCCCGCGTGCTGGCGCTGCATGGCGGCGGCGTCCAGGCCTCGCGGCGCGGCATCCGCTACCTGCTCGACGGCCTGGTGCAGGGTGGCCTGCCCTGCGCCTCCTTCGACTTCTGCGGCCATGGCGAGAGCGATGGGCAGCTCGAGGGCTCGAGCCTCGCGCACCGCGTGGCGCAGGCGCGGACCGTCGCCGAACACGTGGCGCCGGGCCGGCCGCTGTCGCTGATCGCCAGCAGCATGGGCGGCCACATCGCCTGCGCGCTGATCCCGGTGCTGAACCCGTCCGCGCTGGTGCTGTTCTGCCCGGCCGCCTACGTGGCCGAGGCCGAGGACGCGCCCTTCGGCCCGCGCTTCCAGGGCGTCCTGCGCGCGACCCGCGATGAGGACTACGCGGCCTCGCCGGCCTTCGCCGCGCTCGATCGCTTCGAGGGCCGGCTGCTGCTGGTGCTCGGTGGCGAGGACGCGGTCATTCCCGCCGAGGTGCTCGCGCAGTACGCGCAGCGGGCGCGGCGCGCGAAGAGCGTGGAGGTGCTGCGGCTCGCGGGCGCGGGCCACAAGCTGCACGAATGGCTGCCCGCGCATCCGCGGGACCATGCGCGCGTGCTCGAGGCCGCGCTGCGCACGCTCGCGTAGCGCCAGAGTCGGGGCCAGCGCCGCTCGGTACGGCTCAGTACAGGCCGAGCTGCCGCGTCTTCAGGCGCGCCAGCCCCAGCAGCGCATCGGTGAACGGCGTCGCCACGGCGGTCAGCTCGCCGAGCTCGCGCACCACGGTCACGAGGGCGTCGAGCTCGACCGAGCGGCCGGCCTCCACGTCCTGCAGCATCGAGGTCTTGAAGGCGCCGAGCTTGCGCGTGACCGCGTGGCGGTCTTCCGGGCTCTGCGCGATCTCGATGCCGATGCGGCGACCGATCTCCTTGGCCTCGAGCATCACGGCCGAGATGAAGCCGCGCACGTAGTCGTCGCCCATGATCAGGTCGGTGGTGGCACCGGTCAGCGCGCTGATGGGGTTCACCGTCATGTTGCCCCAGAGCTTGAACCAGACGTCGCGCTGGATCTGCGGCGACAGCGTGGTCTCGATGCCCGTGGCCTGCAGCAGCTCGACCAGCTGCTTCACGCGCGGCGTGGCCTCGCCCGAGGGCTCGCCCACGATCAGGCCGTTGCCGAAGTGGTGCCGCACCACGCCGGGCGCGTCGAGCGAACAGCTGCAGTGCACCACGCCGCCGATCACGTTGGCGGCGGGAATGGCGCGCGCGATCGCGCCGTCGGGGTCGACCGCGCCCAGGCGGTGGCCCGCGATGGGGCCGCCGAAGCCGCCCTCGAGGAACCACCAGGGCACGCCGTTCATCGCGGTCAGCACCAGGGTGTCGGCGCCGATCAGCGGCGCGATGCGCTCGGCCACGCCGGCCAGCGCCGGCGCCTTGACGGCGATCACCACCAGGTCCTGCACGCCGAGTTCTTCCGGGTCGGCCACCGCGTTGACCGGCACGCGCGTGCGCACGTCGCCGCGCATCAGCGAGAGGCCGTCGCGCCGCAGCGCTTCGAGCGTGGCGCCGCGCGCCACCACGTTGAGGCGCTGGCCCGCTTGCGCGAGGCCGACGCCGATCCATCCGCCGATCGCGCCGGCGCCGTAAATGCAGATCTTCATGGGTCGATCGTAGTGGTCAGTCGCGCTCAGGCGCGGTAGGAAGGATCGATGCGGTCGACCTGGCGCACCAGGGCATTGAACACGTCCTGGCCGGCGCCGTGCGCGGGGCTGAACTGCAGCGCGTCGCGCGTGCAGCGGCTTGCGATCTCCTCGCTCACGGGGATCGCGGCGCCCATCGAGAAGGTCGCCATCTGGATCTCGCAGGCGCGCTGCAGGGTCCAGAGGATCGCGAAGGTCTGCGGCAGCGTCTGGCCCCAGGCCAGCAGGCCGTGGTTGCGCAGGATCACGGCGTTGCGGTCGCCGATGCTCTTGAGCAGGCGCGGGCCCTCGTCGGCGTGGATGGTGATGCCCTCGAACTCGTGGTAGGCCACCATGCCGTGCAGCTGCGCGGTATAGAAGTTGGTCTGCTGCAGGCCGCCCTGCAGGCAGGCCACGGCCACGCCCGCGGTGGTGTGCGTGTGCATCACGCAGTGCGCGCCCTCGAGGCCGTCGTGGATCGCGGCATGCACCGTGAAGCCGGCCGGGTTGACCGGGAAGGTCGAGCCGTCGAGCACGCGGCCCTGCAGGTCGATCTTCACCAGGTTGCTGGCCGTGACCTCGCTGTAGTGCAGGCCGAAGGGATTGATCAGGAACTGCTTCTCGCCACCGGTCACGCTGTCGGGCAGCCGCACCGTGATGTGGTTGTAGATCATCTCGGTCCAGCCCAGCATCGCGAAGATGCGGTAGCAGGCCGCGAGCTCCTCGCGCGCGGCGCGCTCGTCGGGATGGATCGAGGGATGGACCAGGGCCGACGCGGACGACGGCGTGGTGGTGGCGAGAGGGGTCATTGCAGTTCCTTCATGGGGTTAGCCTTCCGCGGTGAAGCCGACTTCCTTGACGATCGGCGCCCACTTGGCGGTGTCTTTCTTCAACAGTTCGGTCAGCTCGGCGGGCGTGGACGACATGGCTTCCAGGCCGAAGGTGCCGAGGCCGTCGACCACGTCCTTCTGCGCCAGCGCGTTCTTCATCGACGCATTGAGCCTCGCGACCAGCTCGGGCGAGGCCTTGGCCGGCAGGAAGAAGGCGAACCACTCGCTGTGCGCCATGTCCTGGATGCCCTGCTCGCCGAAGGTCGGCACGTCGGGCGCGAAGCGGCTGCGCTTGGCGCCCGAGACGCCGAGGATGCGCACCTTGCCCGTGGGCAGGTGCTGCGTGATGTCGCCGATCGGGCCCGACACCGCCGAGATGTTGCCGCCCAGCAGGTCGAGCATGGCCGGCTGCGTGCCGCGGTAGGCCGCGTGCTTGAGCTCGACGCCGCCCTTCTTGCCGAGCAGCGCGCCGATGAAGTGCGGCGTGGAGCCGGCGGCCGGCGAGCCGTAGTTGGCGCCGGCCGGGTTGGCCTTGGCCCAGGCCAGGAATTCGGGCACGGTCTTCACGCTGGCCGGCACGGCCGGGCCGACCGCGAAGCCGAAGTCGAAGATGCAGCCGATGGTCACGGGCGTGATGTCGACCATCGGGTCGTACGGTAGCTTCTTGTAGATGTGCGGGTAGATCGTGAGGATCGAGGTCGGCGTCTGCAGGATCGTGGTGCCGTCGGCCGGGCGGCCCTTGACGTAGCTGACCGCGATCTGGCCGCCCGCGCCGGTGCGGTTCTCCACCACCGCCGCGCGCGCGTAGTCGGGGCTCAGCTTGGTCGCGACCCGGCGGCAGATGGTGTCCGAGGTGCCGCCGGCCGCGAAGCCGGTGACGATGGTCGCGGTCTCGATGCCGGCCTGCGCGAAGGCGCGCTGGCCGATGCCGGCGAGCAGCGCGGAGGCGCCGGTGGACTGCAGCAGCTGGCGGCGGGTGAAGCTCATGATGGTTCTGTCTCCGGGTAACGGTGGTTGGGGGTCAGGACTCGTCGCGCAGCCAGGTGACCGCGCCCGAATGGGTCACCGCGCCCTGGTGGGCAGGACGCACGGTGAGCGCGTATTTTTCCAGCAAGCCACCGCGCGGGACCCCCGCGTTTACTCCACGTCCGGCGAGGCGCCGCGCGATCTCCTCGTCCGTCAGTTCCACCGAAATGGTGCGCGCCGCCGCGCGCGCGTCGATCGCGATCAGGTCGCCATCGCGCAGCGCCGCGATCGGCCCGCCGTCGGCCGCCTCGGGCCCGGCATAGCCGATGCACAGGCCGCGCGTGGCGCCCGAGAAGCGCCCGTCGGTCAAGAGCGCCACCTTGTCGCCCATGCCCTGGCCGTAGAGCAGGGCGGTGATGCCCAGCATCTCGCGCATGCCGGGGCTGCCCCGGGGGCCCTCGTTGCGGATCACGATCACGTCGCCCGCTTCGTACAACCGGTTCTGCACCGCCGTCTGCGCCTCTTCCTCCGAATCGAAGACCCGCGCCGGGCCGCGGTGCACCAGCGTCTGCAGGCCGGCGGTCTTGAGCAGCGCGCCGTCGGGGCAGAGGTTGCCCTTGAGCACCGCCAGCCCGCCGTCGCGCGTGATCGGGTTGCCGGCCTCGCGCACCACGCGGCCGTCGGGCGCCAGGGCGTCGGCCAGTTCCTCGGCCATGGTGCGGCCGGTGAAGGTGAGCACGTCGCCGTGCAGGAAGCCCTGCTCGAGCAGCGAGCGCAGGATCACGCCGGCGCCGCCGATGTAGAACACGTCGCGCGCGAGGTAGCGCCCGCCCGGGCGCAGGTCGGCGATGAGCGGCGTGCGCGCGAACACCTCGGCCACGTCGTCGAGGTGGAAGCGGATGCCGGCCTCGTGCGCGATCGCCGGCAGGTGCAGCGCGGCATTGGTCGATCCGCCCGTGGCCGAGACCACGGCGCAGGCGTTCTCGAGCGCCTTGCGCGTGACGATCTCGCGCGGCAGCGGGCTGTCGCCCATCACCGCCTTCATCAGCGTCTTCGCGGCGCGGCGCATCAGCGGCGCGCGCTCGCTGAACACGGCCGGCACCATGCTCGAGCCGATCGGCGCGAGGCCCAGTGCCTCCGACACCATGCCCATGGTGTTGGCCGTGAACTGCCCCGCGCAGGCGCCGGCCGTGGGCAGGCAGGCGCGGCTCATGGCGTCGAGCTCGTCGTGCGTGGCCGTGCCGGCCAGCACCTTGCCGATGGTCTCGTAGGTGTCGACCACGTTGAGGTCGCGCCCGTCGGGCCCGGGCATCTGGCCCGGCAGCGCCGAGCCGCCGTGCACGAACACGCTCGGCACGTTGCAGCGCACCATGCCCATCATCAGGCCCGGCAGGTTCTTGTCGCAGGCGCCGATCGCGAAGATGCCGTCCCACTGGTGGCCGCGCACCGAGGCCTCCACGCTGTCGGCGATCAGCTCGCGCGAGATCAGCGAGAAGCGCATGCCCGAGTGCGCCATGGTCAGCCCGTCGCTGACCGACACCACCGGGCATTCGTGCGGCGTGCCGCCGCCCGCGTAGATGCCGGTCTTGGCATGCTGCGCCTGCTCGCGCAGGTTCAGGTTGCACGGGCTCATCTCGCCGCCGGTGTGGAACACGCCGACGTGCGGGCGCTCGATGTCCTCGTCGTCCTGGCCCAGCGCATGCAGGAAGCTGCGCGTGGTCGCGCGGATCGTGCCCTCGCGGATGGTGGCGGAACGGAAGCGCGGCGGCTTGGGATCGGTGGGCGTGGTCATCGGCTGGCGTCGGGCTGGCTCGGGTGGGGGAAAAGGGTCAGAACATGCCGTTGCTGTTGGCGGCGGTCTCGGGCACCGGCTGGATCACGTCCCAGTGCTCGACGATCTTGCCGTTCTCGAGCTTGAAGATGTCGACGATCGCATTGCCGCGCGTGCCGGGCTCGCGCACCGCGTGCACATGCAGGATCACGTAGTCGCCCTCGGCGAAGCTGCGCTTGATCTCGCTCTTCGAGTTCGGGAATTTCTCGCGCAGGAAGGCGATGAACTTGCGAAAGCCCTCGGGGCCGTCGGCCGCGGTCGGGTTGTGCTGCACGTAGCGGTTGCCCACGTACTTGAGCGCGGCCTCGGCGTCCTTCTGGTTCAGGCCCTTCTCGTAGAAGGCCAGCACGGCCTGGCGGTTGGCTTCCTGCTGGGCTCCGGGGCCGGGGGCGGGGAGTTGGGCGCAGGCTGAGAGGAACAGGGTCAGGATGGCAGTGGTTGCCAGGAAGAGCGTGCGTATCGAGTTCATTCGGTGGCCTCTGGGGTCAATGTGATCTGTGCTTCGAATGGAGGGAGGTTCATCACGAGATTTCGTTCCTCCCTGGAGAGCACCAGGAGTTCTCTCTCGTCGTTCGTGCGTTTCCAGTTGGCGATCGCCTGGAACAGTCGAACGAACACCTTGCCTACCTTGTTTCGATCGGGTTCCGGCGCAGTCTCGAGAATGGCGTTGGACGTTGCTTCGAATGCTTTCAATCTTGCAGCGCTGTGGAGCGTCTGAACACAAGAGTGGATCATCGCGGCTTTGTCCAGACTTTGGTCTTGGAGGGATGCCGACAACTTCTTGAGCTGAACGGTCAGCGTGGGGTCGGCGCCGACGTCGTTCTTCGTCAACGCCAAGGCGCGACGCGCATACCGCTCCTCGCCGGAGCCCCTGGCACGAGTGCCTTCCACTTCCAGCCACTCGTTCAGCTCCGCTTCCGTGTACCAAATGCGAAGGATCTCGACGAACAAGCCAATGGGCTCACCCCGCTGCGACTTGACCTCCATGCAAAGCCGCATCAACGGCTCGGTCAGTTCGTAGTAGCTCTCGCGCCCCTGCTCGATCGAACGCACATAGCGCTTCTCGCGCAACTGCTTGAGCTGCCCCGAACAGGTCTGGTGCGTGATGAAGCAGGCCTTGGCGATCTGCTTGACCGGTGCCGCGCCGCGGTAGCTGACGAGGTATTCCACGATCTTCCGCTGCTGACCCGAAAGCTCCTTCATCCGCGCCTGGTAGTAGGGCGTGAGTTCGTCCAGCGTGTGCATCACGGCCTGCACCAGTTCGTCGAGCGCCTCGCGGCTCAGGAACTGCGCGAAGATCACGTAGATGCGCGGATTGCCTTCCGCGAGGTGATGCACGGCGCGGATGCGTGCATGGCCTTCGGGCGTTCCGATGAACTCGGCCAGCGCCTCGTCGCCGCGTTCCACGGCGATCTTCTTCAGCAGGTCGACGACGTCCTCGAGGCTGAATTCCTTCAGGGCCTGGATGTCGAAAAAGCCGTAGAACGGCGACTTCTGCAGGCTCACGCCCGCGAACAACGAGGGCGTCGTGGTGACCAGCACCAGCTGCGGGTGGTTCTGGATGAAGGCCCTGAACTGGCGCTGCCCGGCGTCGCCCAACTGGTCGAACAGGTCGTCGAGGTTCTCGAGCAGCACGATCAGCGTCTTGTCGCCGAGCACGTCGAGCAGCAGCGAGGAGGCCTGTGCCTCGGCTTGCTTGAGCGTCAGCTCGTACAGGGGCGCCGTGCGCGCCGCGATGCCCAGTTCCGGCTGCTTCTGGTCGAGCGTGCGCAGGATGCGCAGCACCAGCTCGAAGAAGCTGGTCACGCCCCATTCCTCTTCGCGCATCCAGGCGATCAAGCCTTTTTCGCGGACCTCTTTCGACTGGGAAAGCCGGTGATGCAGCAGCGAGATCAGGTGCGTCTTGCCGATGCCGCGCGGACCGACGAAGAGGTAGTGGTGCTTCGATCGCGTGGTCACGCTGTGCACGACGTCGTCGTAGCACGCGTCGATCAGCGGCTGTCGTTGCACGAGCATCTGCTGCAGCGTGTCGGGCTGCATCATGCTCGGCGTGAAGTGCGACAGGTACAGCGCCTTCTGCGTCATCGGCGTCGGCACGGCGGAGGGCTTGGCGGTCTTCTTCATGCGCCGGCCCCCTGATCCACGGACACGCCGCGATGCCAGCGCCACCAGCGCGCCACGATGCTGAACTTGTAGCGAAGGTTGCCGCTGTCGGAATCTCGAACGAAGTAGTAGTCGCGCTCGAGCAGGTGCGTGAGCTCGAGCCAGCTCTCCCGTTCCAGCGCCGCAACGGTGCCCTTGGCGCGGTTGATCGCGGACTGCATCGGCATCGAATCCGGCGTGGAGGCCACCGCGTCCAGCAGGGCGTGGCAAGCGGCGCGGTCGCCGGCGTAGTACTCCTGCGTTCGCTCCTCGTAGTGCTTCAGATGCCAGGGATCGAGCGCGGAACGGATGGCCTCGGCCACTTCCTTGCGCACGTCGTCGCTCGTCACGCGATAGCCCGAGCCCGCATGCTTCGACTTGAGCTTGCTCAGCACGTGATGGATGTAGAACGGGATGTCGTCCACCTCCGTCGCTACCGTATCCGCCACGGCATCGTCGGCCAGCGCGATGCGGTTGTCGTTGAACAGCCGCAGGGCGAGCGAGGCCGCATCGGCGTGGGCCAGCGGCGGGACTTCCATCGTGGCCATGTCGTTGACCGGCGCATTGACATAGCCCTGCTGCTTCAGATGGCGGACCACGTGGTGCAGGCCGACCGAGCCGGTGAACACCATCCGCACCTTGGGGTTCTGCTGGCGGATGCTGCGCAGCACGTCCAGCAGTTCCATCGCCTCCTGCGGCGCGGTCTTCGCGAGGTTCTGCAGCATCATGGGCAGCTCGTCCCACAGGAAGACCACCTGCTCGGTCTGCGCCGATTCACCGAGGTGCGCCAGGGTATCGACCAGGCCCTGCTTCCAGGTCTTGGCCGTGAAGTTGGGGAACGTGACCGGGCCGATCTTCAGCCCGGCCGCTTCCGAGCCGATGCCCGCGAGCCATTCCCTGAACTTCTTGAGCTTGCCGAGCAGCGGGTGCAGGTCCGCCATCACGTACTGCACGAACTCGTTCGCGCTGCGGACCCCCTCGAGATCGCGCTTGACCATGACCCAGCCATCGCGCCGCTGGGCCTCCAGTTTGCTCAGCACATGGGTCTTGCCCATGCGCCGCTCCGCGACCAGTTGCAGGCTCTGGGTTTCCAGGGCGTCCATGACCTGGGCGACCAGGATGTCCCTGCCGACGATGTCTTCGAGCGCCAGCGCTCCGCCTGGATTGATCTTCATTGAAGTACGATGAATTTAACGTACGTCAAATTTATCATGTGTTCAAGGCGACAGCGGTCCGGGCGCGGCTCAATAGCTCGACGATTCGGGGCTTGCTGCACGGTCCTTGTACTTGGCGAGCAGCTGCTTCGCCGCCGCCGCCAGCACGATGGTGTCCACCCCCACGGCCACGAAGGTGGCGCCGGCCGCGAGCCACTTGCGTGCCTGCTCCTCGGTGGTCGAGAGGATGCCCGCGGCCTTGCCGGCCTTCTGGATGCGCGCGACTGCGTCGGCGATCACCGCCTGCACCTCGGGATGGTTGGGCTGGCCGACGAAACCCATCGAGGCCGAGAGGTCGGCCGGGCCGATGAACACGCCGTCGACGCCGGGCGTGGCCGCGATCGCGTCGAGGTTCTTCATCGCCTCCACCGTCTCGGCCTGCACCAGCAGGCAGGTCTGGGCATTGGCCTCGTGCAGGTAGTTCGGATAGGCCTGCCAGCGCGAGGCCCGCGCGAGCGCGCTGCCCATGCCGCGGATGCCCTCGGGCGGATAGCGCATGCCCTGCACCATGCGCGCGGCCTGCTCGGCGGTGTCGACCATCGGCACCAGCAGCGTCTGCGCGCCGATGTCGAGGTACTGCTTGAGCAGCGTGGTGTCGCCCACGGGCACGCGCACGATCGGCTGCGGCCGGGTCGCGCCCTCGGGCAGCGCCGACCAGGCGCTCGAGATGCCCTGCAGCTGCGCGAGCACCGAGCGCACGTCGTTGGGCGCGTGCTCGCCGTCGACCAGCAGCCAGTCGTAGCCGGTGCCGGCCAGGATCTCGGCCGCGTAGCCGTCGGCCAGGCCGACCCACAGGCCGATCTGGGCGCGCTTCTCGGCCATGGCCTTCTTGAACAGGTTGATGGGGGTGTGCATGGAGGATTCCGAAGAGGTCAGACGAGGCGGAACGACACGGCGCCCAGCGGGCCGTAGTCGGCATGGAAGGTGTCGCCGGGCAGCGCGGTGGTCGGGCGCGTGAACGAGCCGCCGAGCACGACCTCGCCGGCTTCCAGGTGCTCGTCCCAGGGCGCGAGCTTGTTCGCGAGCCAGGCCACGCCGGTGGCCGGATGGTTGAGCACGGCCGCGGCCACGCCCGACTCCTCGATCACGCCGTTCTTGTAGAGCAGCGCGCTGACCCAGCGCAGGTCGACCGCGTCGGGCTTTACGGGCCGCCCGCCGATCACGATGCCGGCATTGGCCGCGTTGTCGGCGATGGTGTCGAAGACCTTGCGCGGCGCCTTGGTGTGACGGTCGAACTGCTCGATGCGCGCGTCGATGATCTCGATCGCCGGCACCACGTAGTCGGTGGCCGCGAGCACGTCGAAGATGGTCACGCCCGGGCCCTTGAGCGGCTTGCCGAGGATGAAGGCCAGCTCGACCTCGATACGCGGCGCGATGAAGCGCGCGAAGGGGATGTCGCTGCCCTGCTCGAAGAACATGTCGTCGAGCAGCGTGCCGTAGTCGGGCTCGGTGATCTGGCTCGACTGCTGCATCGCGCGCGAGGTCAGGCCGATCTTGTGGCCCTTGGCCACGCGGCCCTCGGCGATCTTCTGCTTGACCCATGCGCGCGAGATCGCATAGCCGTCCTCGATGGTCATCTCGGGAAAGCGCTTGGAGAAATGCTCGACCTGCACGCGCGAGCGTTCGCTCTCGTGCAGTTCGGCCGCGAGCCGGGCGATGGTGTCGGAAGAAAGCATGGCGGTGTGTGGGGGTCAGCTCTTGTTGAACAGGGGATGCAGGTTGCTGTGCTTGCCGTCGTAGACCTGGCCGGGGCTCTCGTCGATCTGCAGCGTGATGCCGATGTGGCGTTGCGAGAAGACGGGCTCGAAGTGGCTTCGCACCCTGGCCAGCAGCGCGTCGCCGGCCTTCTTCTTCACCGCCTCCGAGCGGCCCGCGGCCATGCGCAGGTTGAGGTAGACGAAGGCGTAGTCGGCCTGGCCGTCGGCCACCGCGTAGTGGGCGGCCGGGTAGGCCAGCACGCGCGTGCCGCCGGTCGGGAACACCGGCTTGCCGGCCTCGTCGCGCTGTTCGAGCATGGTGTCGGCCAGCGTGCGGCACAGCGCCGACATGTCGGTCTCGGCCTCGATGTTGGGCGTGTAGAGGATCACCAGGTGCGGCATGGTCGTGCTCCGTTCAAACCACCGACATCGTCGCGGCCGTGCAGGTCACCGCGAAGATCGGAATGGCCTTCATGTGGAAGATCTCGCCCTGGCCGCGCGCGGCCGCGGCCACGCTGAGGAAGGTCCGGATCTCGAAGCCGCCCTGGCCGGCCTCGCGGTAGGTCGCATCGTCGCCGTAGTCGTCGAGCGACAGCAGCGCCTCGCGATCGTTGGCGCACCAGCGGCGCATGAACTCGGCGTCCCACTCGGCATTGACCTTGCCCGAGTCGGGCGTGGCCGGCCAGTGCGAGATGCCGCCGGTGCCCACCAGCGCGATGCGCTCGGGCACCTTGTCGCAGGCGCGGCGCAGCGCCTCGCCGAAGGCCCAGGCGCGGTGCAGCGGCGTGAGCGGCGGGCCCTGGCAGTTGATGTTGACGGGGATGACCTTGGTGTCGAAGTTCGGCGTGAGGAAGTTCAGCGGCACCATGATGCCGTGGTCGAACTTCCACTCCTCGGCATAGGCCACGTCCACCGTCTGCATCACCTCGCGGATCAGCCGCTGCGACAGCCCGGCATCGCCCGGGATCGTGTGCTTCTCGATGCCGAGCCACTTCGGGTCCTCGATCGGGCCCTCGTAGCTGTCGGCCATGCCGATCGCATAGGCCGGCATGTTGTTCATGAAGAAGTTCGCGAAGTGCTCGGCCGCGATCACGATCACCGCGTCGGGCTTCGTCGCGCGCATGGCCTCGCCGAAGCGATGGAACTGCGCGTGGAACTCGTCCTTCACCGCCGGGTCGGCGAGATGCGCGCGGCCGGTGATGCCGGGGGCGTGGCTGCACACGCCTGCGAATACGAGACTCATACGCCCGCCACTTTCTCGTCGGTTCCGGTTGTCATTGCATAGATGCCGGCACGCACCGGCCCGTACTTGCGCACGCCCTCGCGCATGGCCTCGAGGTAGTCGGCCCACGGGATGCCCAAGAGCGGCGCGAAGTGCATCAAGAGCTGCCCGTTGCAGCCCAGCACGTAGAGCTTGCCGACGTCGCCGCCGTCGATGGCCTCGCGCTCCTCGTCGCTGAGGTCGTAGCCGCCGAGCAGCGCCTTGCGCGCGTCGCCGCCTTCGGCATAGCGCCGCTGCACCTCGGCATCGCGGTTGAGCGCGAACAGGAATTTCTGCATCGCATAGAGGCTCATGGTCAGCCCTCGATCTGGATGTTGGCCTTGCGGATCACGTCGCCGTACTTCGCGATCTCGCTCTGGACGAAGACCGCGAAGCGCTCGGGCGAGCCCGACAGCGACGCGATGCCGCCCTTGCGGAAGGCCTCGGTCACCACCGGTCCCGCGAGCGCGCGGTTGACCTCGGCGTTCACGCGCTGCACCACGGCGTCGGGCGTGCCGGCGGGCGCCAGCAGGCCGTTCCACGAATTGGACTCGATCGCCACGCCCTGTTCGGCCAGTGTGGGAATGTTCGGCGCGTACTGCGAGCGCTGAGCGGTCGCCATGCCCAGCGCCACCAGCTTGCCGCCCTCGACGTGGCCGCGGAACTCGGGCCAGTTGCCGAACATCATCGTGACCTGGCCGCCGAGCAGGTCGGTCAGCGCCGGGCCCTGGCCCTTGTAGGGCACGTGCACGATGTCCAGGCCCATCTGCAGCTTGAGCATCTCGCCCGACAGGTGGGCCGAGGTGCCGTTGCCGAAGGAGGCGAAGCTCAGCGTGCCGGGCTTCGCCTTGGCCTGGTCGCGCAGGTCGGCCAGCGTCTTCAGGCCGCTGCCCGGATGGGTGGCGAGCACATGCTCCGACATGCCCATCAGCGCCACCGGGCGCAGGTCCTTCAGCGTGTCGTAGGGCAGCTTGCGCACCAGCGTTTGATTGGCCGCGAAGCTGTTGGCCACGCAGACGAAGCTGTAGCCGTCGGGCGCGGCCTTGGCGACCGTGTCGACGCCGATCATCGTGCCCGCGCCGGGCTTGTTCTCGATCACCACGGGCTGGCCCAAGGCCTTCGCGAGCTCGGTGCCGACCAGCCGCGCGACGAAGTCGGTGGTGCCGCCGGGCGGGAAGGGCACGATGATGCGCACCGGCCGGGCCGGCCACGCGGCCTGGGCGCGCGCCAGCATCGGCAGGGCCGCGAAGGCGGCCGTGCCTTGCAGCAGCGTGCGGCGACCCAGGCTCATGCCACGCCCCAATGCGGAATGTGGTGCGAGCCCATCGACACCGCCACGTTCTTCGGTTCGCAGAACACCTCGTAGCTCCAGGTACCGCCTTCGCGGCCCGTGCCCGAGGCCTTGGTGCCGCCGAAGGGCTGGCGCAGGTCGCGCACGTTCTGGCTGTTGACGAAGCACATGCCGGCTTCCACCGCGGCGGCCACGCGGTGCGCCTTGCCGATGTTCTCGGTCCAGACGTAGCTCGACAGGCCGTACTGGATGTCGTTGGCGAGTTCGATGGCATGCGCCTCGTCGCGGAACGGGATCAGGCAGGCCACGGGTCCGAAGATCTCGTCCTGCGCGATCTTCATGCGGTTGTCGACGTCGGCGAACACCGTGGGCACCACGTAGTTGCCCTTCTTCACGCGGTCGGGCAGGTTGCTCGGTGCTTCGAGGCCGCCGCACAGCAGTGTGGCGCCTTCCTTCGGGCCGAGCTCGATGTAGCTGCGCACCTTGGCCAGGTGGGCCTGCGAGATCATCGGGCCGACGATGGTCTTCTCGTCGAGCGGATCGCCCACCGTGATGCGCCTGGCGCGCTCGGCGAACCTGGCGGCGAAGTCGGCGTAGATCGACTGCTGCACCAGGATGCGCGAGCCGGCGGTGCAGCGCTCGCCGTTGTTGCTGAAGATCATGAACACGGCCGCGTCGAGCGCGCGGTCGAGGTCGGCGTCGTCGAAGATCACGAACGGGCTCTTGCCGCCGAGCTCCATGCTGAACTTCTTGAGGCCCGCGCTCTTCACGATGCGGTTGCCGGTGGCGGTGGAGCCGGTGAACGAGATCGCGCGCACGTCGGGGTGCGCCACCAGCGGCTCGCCCGCTTCCTTGCCGTAGCCGTGCACCAGGTTCAGCACGCCGGGCGGAATGCCGGCCTCGAGCGCCAGCTCGCCGAGGCGCGCGGCCGACAGCGGCGACAGCTCGCTCATCTTCAGCACGGCCGTGTTGCCGAAGGCCAGGCAGGGCGCGACCTTCCAGGTGGCGGTCATGAAGGGCACGTTCCACGGGCTGATCAGCGCGCACACGCCGACCGGGTGGAACAGCGTGTAGTTCAGGTGCGTGGGCGTGGGATAGGTGTGGCCGTCGACGCGCGTGCACATCTCGGCGAAGTAGTAGAAGTTGTCGGCCGCGCGCGGCACCAGCTGCTTGCCGGTCTGCGCGATGACCTGGCCGCAGTCGTTGGTCTCGGTCTGCGCGATCTCGGGCACGTTCTTCGCGATCAGGTCGCCGAGCTTGCGGATCAGCTTCGCTCGCTCGGGCGCGGGCATGCCGGCCCACTTGGGAAAGGCTTCCTTGGCGGCGGCCACGGCCGCGTTCACCTCGGCCTCGCCGCCGGAGGCGACTTCGGCCAGCACTTCCTGCGTGGCGGGGTTGACGGTCTCGAAGTAGTCCGAGCCCTTGACGGACTTGCCGCCGATGAGATGGTCGATCTGTTGCATGAGGAAATCCGGTTCAGTCCAGTTTGATGTCGCGTGCCTTGATCAAGGCATGCCATTTCTTGCGCTCCGCATCGGTGTAGCGCGTCATTTCGGTGGCGTCGGCGGGGCGGGCCTCCCAGCCGGCGTCGTAGAGCTTCTGGCGCACGCCGGCATCGGCCATGGCCTTCTGCAACTCGGTGCCGAGCTTCGCCTGCACCTCCCTGGGCGTGGCCGCGGGCACGACCAGGCCCTGCCAGGTGTAGGCCTCGACGTTGGCGAAGCCCAGTTCCCTGGCGGTGGGAATGTTCGGCAGCTGCGGCACGCGCTCGGCCGACATGGCGAGCAGCGGCACCACCTTGCCGGCCTTGACCGCGCTCACGCCGCTGGGCAGGTCGAGCATCATCAGCGCGACCTGGCCGCCCATCAGGTCCTGCAGCGCGGGCGCGCCGCCCTTGTAGGGCACGTGCAGCATCGACACGCCGGCTTCGCGCTGGAACAGCTCGTAGGCGAGATGGTGCGGGCTGCCGGTGCCCGGCGTCGCGATGCTGTACTTGCCGGGCGAGGCCTTGAGCGCGGCCAGCAGCGCCTTCGCGTCGGCGATGCCGGCGTTGGGCGCGGCCGTGATGATCAGCGGCGAGCGGCCCATCATGCCGACCAGCGCGAAGTCCTTCTCGGCGTCGTAGGGCAGCTTCTTGTAGAGCGCGGGGTTGTAGACCAGCACGCCGTTGTCGGCCGAGAACACGGTGTAGCCGTCGCCGGCCGAGCGCGCCACGTTCTCCGACGCGATGATCGCGCCGGCGCCGGGCCGGTTGTCGACCAGCACCGGCTGGCCCAGCTGCTGCGACACCTGCGCGCCCACGGTGCGCGCGAGGAAGTCGGTGCCGCCGCCGGCTGGATAGCCGACCACCCAGCGCACCGGCTTGGCGGGATAGGCGGTCTGCGCGACAGCGAGGGCCGAGACGGCCAGTGCCATCGTTGCGGCCGCCACGGATTGGAGGAGCTTCTTGCCGGTGATCATGTCGTGTCGTCTCCGCTGATCTCTTGTGTGTACGAAGGGAAAAGAAAAGCGCGCCGTGCGGACGCGCGGGAAGGAAATCAGGCCGCCGCCGCGATGGTGTTGACCAGCGCGCCGATGCCCTCGATCTCGGTCACGACCTCGTCGCCGGGCTGGCAGTCGACCACGCCGTCGGGCGTGCCCGTGAGGATCAGGTCGCCCGGCGACAGCGTCATGAAGCGGCTGAAGTACTCGATCAGGAAGGGCGCGTCGAAGATCATGTCGCGCGTGTTGCCCTGCTGCGTGACCTGGCCGTTGACGGTGGTGCGCAGCGCGAGCGCCATCGGGTCGGCCACGTCCTTCGCGTCGACCAGCCAGGGGCCGATCGGCGTGCAGGTGTCGCGATTCTTCACGCGCAGGTTGGGGCGGTACCAGTTCTCGAGGTAATCGCGGATCGCGTAGTCGTTGGCCACGGTGTAGCCGCCGATGAAGTCGTAGGCGTCGTCGCGCTTCACGTGGCGCGCGGTCTTGCCGATCACGATCGCGAGCTCGCACTCGTAGTGCATGAACTGCACGCCGGCCGGGCGGAAGGTCTTCTGGCGGTGGCCGATCAGCGCGCTCTGGCCCTTGACGAAGACCAGCGGCTCCTCGGGCGCCTTGAACTCGAGTTCCTTCGCATGGTCGGCGTAGTTGAGGCCGAGCGCGAGGATGGTGCGCGGGCGCGGCGTGGGCGCGAGCGGCGGCAGCCAGTCGACGGCATCGAAGCCGACCACGCGGCCATCGGCCAGCCGCAGCGCGCCGTCGTGTTCGACGGCCTCGTGCACGGCGTTCTCGTAGCGGATGCGTGCGTGCTTCATGCGGCGGCTCCCGTCTCTTCTGCAACCAGGGTGTTGGTGAGCGTCTCGAAGCCCGGCGCCGAGATCTCGATGCGATCGCCCACGCGTGCCAGCGGCCGGCCCGCGCCGCAGCCGAGCATCAGCACGTCGCCGTGCGCCAGCGTCATGAATTCGCCGACCTCGGCCAGCAGCTGGCGCGCGGGGCGCACCAGCGTGGAGAAGTCCAGCGTCTGCTGAAGCTCGCCGTTGATGCGCACCTCGACGCGGAACGCCGCGGGATCGTCCACCTCCTGCGCGTCGCGCAGCGCGGGGCCGATGCCGAGGAAGCCGTCGAGGCATTTGAACTTGACGGGCGGGCGGAAGAAGCTCGCATGCGGCACCGACAGGTCGTTCATCGGCACGAAGCCTTCGATGTCGCCATCGGCGCCGACCACCATGCCGATGCTCGCGCCCACCTCGACCTCGGGCACGTTCGCCGGCACCGGAATCGCGGCGCCATGCGGGCTCCAGGTGTTGGCGGTCTTGACGTAGAGCACGGGCGCCTTGGGCGGCGCCTTGTAGGGCGGGGCGCTCATCTGCGGCGCGAGCGCCTCCACCTCGGCGCGGAAGTTGAGCAGCGTGCCGTAGACGGTGCCGGCGGGAAGGAAATGGGAAGGTGAAGGTGAAGAAGGGGGGCTCATGGCTGTTCCAGTGCGATCAGTTCGTCGAGCAGCTCGTAGAGCTGGCCGAGCTTGTCCTTGCCCAGGGATTGCTCCATCCACTGGTAGTGCGCTTCGATGCTCGAGGACAGCTTGGTCACCAGCTTCATGCCGCGCGGCGTGGCCTCGACCACGGTGCGGCGCTGGTCGGCCGGGTCGCGGCTGCGCGTGATCAGGTCGTCGCGCTCCATGCGTGCGAGCACGCCCGTGAGGCTGGGCCCGAGGATGAAGGCCTCGCGCGCCACGCGGCCGGTTTCGACCGCGCCGTGTTCGCCGAGCACGCGCAGCACGCGCCACTGCTGGTCCGACAGCGCATGCACGCGCAGGCTGGGCCGGGTGTGGGCCATGACGGCTTCGCGCGCCTGCAACAGCAGGCGCGGAAGGTTGCGGTGGGTGAAGGCGGTGCTCATGTCGATCGATTTATTTAACATGTTAAATGATCGGCAAAAAAACACGGCTACGGGATAACCCTGGCCCGGGCGGGCCAGGGTGGCTTGCGTCAATCGACGGTCGCGCCCGAGGCGCGAATCACCTGGCCCCAGCGTTCCGATTCGCTGCGGATGTAGGCCGCGAGCTGCGCGGGCGTGCTCGAGCCGGGCTCGAAGCCGTCGCTCTCGAGCTTCTGGCGCAGCGCGGGCTGGGCGATCACCTTCGCGATCTCCTGGCTCAGCCGCTCGACCACCGGCGCCGGCGTGCCCGCGGGCGCGACGATGCTCTGCCAGGCCACGGCCTCGAAATCGGCCGTGCCCGGCAGCCGCGACTCGGCCACCGTCGGCACGTCGGGGAAGGTGGGCTGGCGCTTCTTCGAGGTCACGGCCAGCGCGCGCAGCTTGCCGCTGCGCACATGCTGCAGCGCCGGCGCGATGTCGGTGAACATCAGCTGCAGCTGGCCGCCGAGCAGGTCGGTGAGCGCGAGCGCGCTGCCCTTGTACGGCACGTGCGTCATCGCGGTGCCGGTGGCGAACTTGAACATCTCGGCGCCCAGGTGCTGCGGGCTGCCGTTGCCGGCCGAGCCGTAGCTCAGGCCCTCTGGTTTGGACTTGGCGAGCGCCACCAGCTCGGCCAGCGTGCGCGCGGGCACCGAGGGATGCACCACCACCATCAGCGGCACCGCGCCGATCAGGCCCACGGGCGCGAAGTCCTTGGCCGGGTCGTACGAGAGCTTCTTGTAGAGCCAGGGATTGATCGCGAGCGTGGTGCTGGTGGCCACCAGCAGGGTCGAGCCGTCGGGCGCCGAACGCGCCACCTGCGAGGCGCCGATGGCGGTGCCCGCGCCGGGCTTGTTGTCGACGATCACGGTGCGGCCGAGTGCCGTGCCGAGCTGCTGCGCGATCAGCCGGCCGAGCATGTCGGTGGTGCCGCCGGGCGCGTAGGGAACGACGATGGTGATGGGCTTGTCGTTCTGCGCCAGCGCGGCGAGCGGGCCGGCGGCGCAGGCGGCGGCGGACAGGGCACCGAGCTGGCGCAGGGCGTGGCGGCGGTTCATGCGGATGTCTCTCTTTCTTCGTTGGATTCGGAAGCAGCGGCTGGCGTGGCGCCGCGCAGCAGGTCGACCAGCGCCTCGGGATCGGCCGGCACGGCATCGCCGCGCCAGGCCACGTGCTGGTCGGGGCGCGAGATCACGAGCGCGCGGTCGTAGAGCGCGGCGGCCTCGGGGCCGTCGATGTCGAGCACGCGCAGCGGCAGCCCGCGCGCGGCGGCCGCTGCCACGAGTGGCGCGACATCGAGCGCCGGGTCGCGGCGCAGCAGCACGTAGCCCTCGCCGAGCGCGGCCATCGCGTCGTAGAGCGAGCGGCCGTCGGCCAGCCACAGGTGCGGCACGCGGCAGCCGGGCACGGTCGAGGGCTCGAAGTCGTACATGGTGTAGGCCGGCGCGGCCTCGCCGTCGTAGGCGATCAGCGGCGAGGCATCGTAGAAATAGCCGAAGTTGAGCCCGCCGCAGCAGTACTGCTGCACGTTGAGGTCGTACAGCGCCTGGCCGCGCGCGGCGCGCAGCGCGTCGCCCTCGGGGCCCGGTGCCTCGATGCCCTCGGGCACGCCCTCGCGCTGCTTCTGCAGGGCCAGCGCATGGTTCATCGCGAACTTCGAGACCTGCTCGGTGATCGGCTGGCGCTCGGCCTCGTGCGCGACGAGCGCGGCCTCGGCGAGCCAGCCGCGCAGGTGGCCCGCGAGCAGCCACGACAGGTTCATCGCATCGGCGATGCCGGCGTTCATGCCGTAGCCCGCCATCGGGATCCACAGGTGGGCCGCGTCGCCGCAGATGAAGACGCGGCGGTCGCGGAAGCGCTCGGCCACCAGGCGGCGGCCGATCCAGTCCTCCTTCGAGATCACCTCGTATTCGAAGTCCGGGCCCACGCCGAGGATCTGGCGGATCGCCCAGTCGCGGTCGATCGATTCGAAGTCGGTCTCGTCGGCCAGCAGGTAGTTGTGCAGCAGCCAGGTCTCGCGCCCGTCGATCGCATAGACGTTGCCGCAGCGCCGCGGATTGAGCGCGAAGGTGGCCCAGGCCGGCTTGTTCTTCAGCAGGCCCAGCAGCGCGGGCGCGCGGAAGTAGGTCGACTGCACGCGGCCCACCACGTCGGTGCCGCGCAGGTTGGCGCCGATCTTCTTGCGCACCGTCGAGCGCCCGCCGTCGCAGCCGATCAGGTAGCTGCAGCGGATGCGCACCGCGCTGCCGTCGTCGAGGTCGACGCCGGTCGCCCACACGCCCTCGTCGTCCTGCTCGAAGTCGTCGATGCGCGTGCGGTTGCGGATGCGCAGGCCCGGCGTCGCCTCGGCATGCGCGAACAGCACCGGCTCGAGGAAGATCTGGTTGATGCGGTGCGGCGGCTCGGCCGTGGGCCACCAGGTGTCGGGGCCGCCGGTGGCGGTGTAGCGATCGCGCCGCGCGGGGATCGGGATGCGCGAGAGCTCGGGGCCCGTCACCGTGGTGCGGTAGGCCACGTCGTTCGGATAGTCGGCCGGCAGGCCCGCGTCGCGCAACGCCTGCGCCACGCCGAGCCGGCGGAAGATCTCCATCGAGCGGGCCGACACGTGGTTGCACTTGACGTTCGGCGGCTCGCCGCGGTGGCGGATCTCGGTGACCAGCACGTCGATGCCGCGTTGCGCCAGGTCGATGGCCAGCGTGAGGCCGACCGGCCCGCCGCCGACGATCAGCACCTGCGCCTGCAGTGGTTCTGTCATGGGTTCGTTTGTCTCTCGTTGTGGACGGCGGCCATTACAGTGCCGAAGTGCCTTCCGACAGAAGTGAAACTTTCATGGCCATTCATAAAAAGCCTTTATCAATGCGCGGCGTGCCCTCGGTGCGCCAGCTGCGCGCCTTCGCGGCCGTCTATCACAGCGGCCAGCTGTCGAGCGCCGCCGCGGCGCTGTCGCTCACCCAGCCGGCGGTCAGCGTGCTGCTGCGCGAGCTCGAGGACCGGCTCGGCGTGCGGCTGTTCGACCGCACCACGCGCAGCCTGCACCGCACCGCCGCGGCCGACGAGGCCATCGGCCATGCCGAGCGCGTGCTGGCCGAGCTCGACGCGCTGGGCAGCGGCATGGCCGAGCTCGCGGCCGGGCGGCGCGGCCGGCTGCGCATCGCCGTCACCTCCACCATCGCGCAGACGCTGATGCCGCGCGCGCTGCGCCGCTACACGCAGCAGCATCCGGATGTGAAGGTCGCGATCGACGACTGCGCGCCGAGCCAGTTCGTCGAGACCGTGCTCAGCGGCCAGGTCGACTTCGGCGTCGGCACCTTGCAGGCGCGCACGCCGGGCCTGGACGAGCGCGTGTTCGTGCACGACCACCTCGCCGTGATCGCCGACCGCGACCTGCCGCTGCCCGGCGGCGCCGCGGGCATCACCTGGCGCCAGCTCGCGGCGCTGCGGCTCATCACGGTCAAGCCCGGCTACGGCGTGCGCAACAGCATCGATGCCGCGGCCGCCGAGGCCGGCGTGCGGCTCGAGATCGCCTACGAGGTGAGCCTGCTGACCACCGCGCTCGCGATGGCCGCGGGCGGGCTCGGGCCGGCGCTGCTGCCGGCCTCGATCCTCGCGCATGCCGATCCCTCGCGGCTGGTCGCGCGCCGGCTGATCCGGCCGACCGTGGCGCGCAACATTGCGGTGGTCACGCGGCAGGGCCGTTCGCTGTCGCCGGCCGCGGCCGCCTTCGCCGACCTGCTGGCGGGCGAATTCGCGATCTGAAGGCTCAGGCGCGTGGGTGCGCCAGGTAGGCCTGCATGGTCTCGATGAAGGTCTTGGCCGCCACCGAGAGCGTGCGGTCGCGCTTGGCGACCACCGAGATGTTGCGCGTCACCACCGGCGCGTGGATCTTGCGCGCCACCAGTTCCTTGAAGCCGCACTGCGCCACCAGCTCGGCCGGCACGATCGACGCACCCAGGCCCGAGGCGCTCATCGCGAGCGCGGTGGTCAACAGCGACACCTCCTGCTGGATGTCGAGCGCCACGTTGGCCGCGCGCGCGGTGCGGTCGATGGCATTGCGGATGCCGTAGCCGGCCTTCACCGTGATCAGCGCATGGCCCGCGAGGTCGCTCCAGCGCACCTGGCGGCGCCGCGCCAGCGGATGGCTGGGCAGGCACACCAGCGCGAGGTGGTCGTGGATCAGCGTGCGCTGGCTCAGTGCCGCCACCTCCTGGTCGGGCGAGCCGATGCCGAAGTCCACCTGCTCCGAGAGGATGCGCGGCACGAATTGCTCGGTCTCGCAGTCGACCAGCTGCACGCGCACGCCCGGATGCAGGTCGTTGAAATGCCGGATCACCGGCGGCACCAGCGTCAGCGCGATGGTCGGCGTGACGGCGATGCCGATGCGCCCGCTGGGCGTGGCCTGGCCGCGGAAACCGGTCTCGAGCGAACGCACGTCGCGCAGGATGCGCTCCGCGATCGGCAGCATCTCGTGCGCGGCCTCGGTCGGGCTCAGCGAGCGCGTGGTGCGGTCGAACAGGCTGGTGCCGGTGGCGGCCTCGAGCTGGCGGACCAGCACGCTGACGGCCGAGTGCGTGAGGTAGAGCCGGTCGGCCGCCGCGCTGAGCTTGCGCCAGCGATAGACCTCCACGAAGGCGCGTAGCTGGCGCAGGCTGGTGCCGGGGATCGAGCCATCGTGATTCATGAATTTATTTCGACGCTTGCAAAATAAGTTTCGATTCTCTCGCGCTGCGTCCTCCGCTCCAATCGCGCCCATGCCCTGCATCCGGCGGGCGCCAACGACAACAGGAGACTCGATGAACGGCTCGGGCTTTTCATTCGCGCACACGCGCGCCGCCGTGTCCGACGCGGAGTGGCAGCAGCGCGTCGATCTGGCGGCGGCCTTCAGGCTGGCCGGCTACTACCGCATGACGGACCAGATCTACACCCACCTCACGGCCAAGGTGCCGGGCACGCAGGCGCATTTCCTCATCAACCCCTACGGCGTGCTGTTCGACGAGGTCACGGCCTCCTGCCTGGTCAAGGTCGACATCGACGGCGAGGTGGTGTTCGACCCGACCGGCATCGGCATCAATCCCGCGGGCTTCCTGATCCACAGCTGCATCCACCGCGCGCGGCCCGACCTGCACGCGGTGCTGCACACCCACACCGCGGCCGGCATCGCGGTGGCGGCGCAGCGGCGCGGGCTGCTCAACCTGTCGCAGCACGCCATGCGCTTCCACCGCCGCATCGGCTACCACGACTACGAAGGCGTGGCGCTCGACTTCAGCGAGCAGGACCGGCTGGTGCGCGACCTCGGCCCGCACAACGTGATGATCCTGCGCAACCACGGCCTGCTGGCCGCGGGCGACACCATCCGCGAGGCCTTCGAGCGCCTCTACTACCTCGAGCGTGCCTGCGAGGCGCAGGTGCGCGCGCAGTCGGGCGGCGCCGAGCTCATCGAATGCAGCGACGAGATCGCCGAGAAGGTGGCGCAGGCGCTCGACCGGCCCGGTCGCTCGGCGCGCGACAACGACTGGCCGGCGCTGCGCCGGCTGCTGGACCGCATCGATCCGTCGTACGCGACCTGAACCCGGCAGCCCCACGAGAACGACAGGAGACACACGATGACGAAGAAGAAGACCGTTGGATGGCCGCGCCGCGCGGCCGCGCTGCTGGGCATGGCCGCCGTGGCCTTGCAACTGGCCGCTGGGGCCATGACTGCGAGCGCGCAGCCCGCCTGGCCGAGCAAGCCGATCCGCTGGGTGGTGCCCTACACGCCCGGCGGCGGCACCGACCAGAGCTCGCGCATCATTGCCGAGAAGCTCTCGGTGGCGCTGGGCCAGCCGATCGTGATCGACAACCGGCCCGGCGGCAACACGGTGATCGGCGCGGCGGCGGCTGCTTCCGCGGCACCCGACGGCTACACCGTGTTCTTCGCGGCGCTGTCGACCATGGCCGTGATCCCGAACCTCTACGACAAGCTGCCCTATGCGAGCGATGCGCTCACGCCGGTGACGCAGCTGGTGCACTTCCCGCTGTTCCTGATGGTCGAGGCCGGCGGGCCGCTCGACACCATGCCGAAGTTCCTCGCGGCGGCGCGCAGCCAGCCGCTGCTGTTCGCGATCGGCGGCAGCGGCAGCGGCGGCCACCTGGGCTCGGAGCTGATGAAGCGGCAGCTCAAGGCCGACATGACGGCGGTGCCGTTCAAGGCCATGGTGCAGGCCGCGCCCGAGGTCGCCACCGGCCGCGTGTCGTTCATGTTCGCCGATCTGCCGGCCGCGTTGCCGCACGTGCAGGGCGGCCGCGCGAAGATCATCGCCACCGCGGGCAAGACGCGCTCGGCGCTCTATCCCGACGCACCGACCCTGGCCGAGGCGGGCGTGGGCGAGATCGACTTCGACACCTGGGCCGGCCTGGCCGTGCCCAAGGGCACGCCGCAGCCCATCGTCGACCGGCTGGCGCTCGAGCTCAACAAGGTCATCGCCGATCCGGCCGTGCGCGCCAAGCTGGCACTCATCGGCGTCGAGCCCGCGCCGTCCTCGCAGGCCCGCTTCACCGAGTTCATCGCCTCGGAGAATGCCAAGTGGCGCGCCGTGATCCAGGCCGCCGGCATCAAGCTCGAATGACGGCGCCGCCGCTGCACTCGCTGCTGGTCTTCAACGGCGAGGCCGGGTTCTATGCGCAGGCCCTGCGCGCGCGCTGCCCGGCGCTGGAGGTGCACGCCACCACCGAGCGGGCCGAGGCCTTGCGCCTGCTGGCCGAGGTCGAGGCGCTGGTGGTCTCGGGCCCGTGGGTCGACGACGCGATGCTCGCGGCCGGGCCCGCGCTGCGCTGGGTCCATGCGCTGACCTCGGGCACCGACACCATCACCGGCTCGCCCGCGCTGCGGCCCGGCACGCTCGTGACCTCGTCGCGCGGCGTGCATGGGCCGCAGATGTCCGAGCTCGCGCTGCTGATGATGATGGCGCTGGCGCGCGACCTGCCGCGCATGCTGCGCGACCAGCGCGAAGGCGCCTGGAACCGATGGGCCCAGCCGCTGCTGTGGCGCCGGCACGCGGTGCTCATCGGCACCGGCCACGTCGCGCGCGAGCTGGCGCGGCGCTGCCAGGCGATGGGCATGCGGGTCAGCGGCATCTCGGCCACGCCCGCGCCGATCGACGGCTTCGACGACGTGCAGGGGCGCGAGCGGCTGGCGCAGGTGGTGGCGCAGGCCGATTTCGTGGTGGTGCTGACCGCGCACGATGCGCGCACCCACCACCTGATCGATGCGTCGGTGCTCGCGGCCATGCCGGCGCATGCCTTCCTCGTCAACCTCTCGCGCGGCGGCGTGGTCGACGAGCACGCGCTGCTCGCGGCGCTCGAGAACGGGACCATCGCCGGCGCGGGGCTCGACGTCTACGAGACCGAGCCGCTCGCAGCCGGCCATCCGCTGCGCCGGCTGCCGAACGTGATCGCCACGCCGCACATCGGCGGCCTCAGCGACGTCTATGCGCGGCAGGTGCTGCCGATGCTGCTCGACAACGCGGCGGCCCTGGCGGTGGGCGACGTGGGCGCGCTGGTCAACCGCGTGTGCTGAGCGGGCGTCCCCGCGCCGGGATGGTGCGGGGCCACGCCCTAAACTCCCGGCCATGGCCAAGGACAAATCCATCTACGTCTGCAGCGAATGCGGCGGCACCAGCGCCAAGTGGCTCGGCAAGTGCCCGAGCTGCGGCGCCTGGAACACACTGATCGAACAAGCGGCCGGCGGCGCGAACGCCCCGGCCAACAACCGCTTCGGCACGCAGTTCGCGTCGCTCGCCGGGGCTTCCGAACTCGCGGTGCTCTCGGAGATCGAGGCCAGCGACGTCGCGCGCACGCCCACCGGCCTCGACGAGCTCGACCGCGTGCTCGGCGGCGGCGTGGTGGCCGGCGGCGTCACGCTGATCGGCGGCGACCCGGGCATCGGCAAGTCGACCCTGCTGCTGCAGGCGGTCGATGCGCTGCAGCGCGCGGGGCAGAACGCGCTCTACGTCACGGGCGAGGAGAGCGGCGCGCAGGTGGCGCTGCGCTCCAAGCGGCTGGGCCTGGACCATTCGCAGGTGCAGGTGCTGGCCGAGATCCAGCTCGAGAAGATCATCGCCACGCTCGATGCCACGCGCCCGGCGATCGCGGTGATCGACTCGATCCAGACCGTCTACTCCGACCAGCTCACCTCGGCGCCGGGCTCGGTGGCGCAGGTGCGCGAATGCGCGGCGCACCTCACGCGCTTCGCCAAGACCAGCGGCACGGCCGTGGTGCTGGTGGGCCACGTCACGAAGGAGGGCGCGCTCGCGGGCCCGCGCGTGCTCGAGCACATGGTCGACACGGTGCTGTACTTCGAGGGCGACACGCACTCGAGCTTCCGGTTGGTGCGCGCGATCAAGAACCGCTTCGGCGCGGTCAACGAGATCGGCGTGTTCGCGATGACCGAGCGCGGCTTGAAGGGCGTGGCCAACCCGAGCGCGATCTTCCTGAGCCAGCACACCGAGCCGGTGCCCGGCAGCGTGGTGCTGGTCACGCTCGAGGGCACGCGGCCGATGCTGGTCGAGATCCAGGCGCTGGTCGACGACGGCGGGCCGAGCCCGCGCCGGCTGTCGGTGGGCCTGGACCGCGACCGGCTGGCGATGCTGCTGGCGGTGCTGCACCGCCATGCGGGCGTGGCCTGCATGGACCAGGACGTGTTCGTCAACGCGGTCGGCGGCGTGCGCATCAGCGAACCGGCGGCCGACCTCGCGGTGATGCTGGCCATCACCTCGAGCCTGCGCGGCAAGCCGCTGCCCAAGGGCTTCATCGCCTTCGGCGAAGTGGGCCTGGCGGGCGAGGTGCGGCCCGCGCCGCGCGGCCAGGAGCGGCTGCGCGAGGCCGCCAAGCTGGGCTACAGCATCGCGGTGGTGCCCAGGGCCAATGCGCCGCGCAAGGGCACGAAGGACATCGAGGGCCTGACGATCCACGCGGTGGACCGCATCGAGGAGGCGATGGACGTGGTGCGCGAGCTCGAGTGAGCGCCCAAAAAAAACGGGCCGTCATGGCCCGTTGAAAAGACGCCCGGCGCATCGGTGGCGGCGCGCCGGGCGGGCTCCCTGCCCTCCTACCCCCTGATTCGTGCGTCGATGCGCTGCGTGAACGCCGGTCCGCCGTCGCGCCGGCATTGGCCGCCGGGCGACGGGGCCGGGTTCATCGCGTTCCGGCCGTCGCCGACGGCCTCTCCCTGACAACGTGGGCCGCCGCGGCCGCCTGGTTCGCGCCGGGTTTCGCCGGTGCCGCGCAGGGCGGCGAGGCTGAGCCGGACGAAGGTGACGGAGCGTGGAATGTTCATCTGCGGTGTCCGCGGGGCCCGGGCTGATGCCCGTGCGGCGGAATGTGCCCGCGATGGCCCGCGGCGCGCGCGGCTTTGTGGCCCGGTAGCGCGAGATGCGCCTGGCGGTAGCCGGGCCCGCTACCCCGCCGCGCCGGCGCGGCGACAATGCGGGCCATGAATTTCCAGAAGTTTCTCGTGCCCGTGGGGGCGCTCGTCGTGCTCGGCGTGGCCTGGCGCAGCTATGGCTGGGGCGGCGTGGCCCTGGCGGCCGGCGCGATCGTGATGTTCCTGCTGATGCATTTCAACCGCGTGATGCAGGTGCTCAAGCGCGCGGCCGACCGGCCCGTGGGCACGGTGGCCAGCTCGGTCATGCTCAACGCCAAGCTCAAGCCGGGCGTGACGCTGATGCACGTGGTCGCGATGACGCGCGCGCTCGGCGAACTGCGCTCGCCGCAGGACCAGCAGCCCGAGCACTACCGCTGGACCGATGCCGGCGGCTCGTACGTCGACACGGTGTTCAACGGCGGCCGGCTGCAGAGCTGGACGCTGACGCGGCCGCCGGCGCAGGACGACGAGGCCGAGACGCCCGCGGCCTAGGCGCCGCGCGGCGCGCGCCACGGCGGATTGATGCGCGCATGGTGGCGCGCCTCCTTCACGAACTCGGTGCACACGTGCGTCATGAGGTCGGCCGAGCGGTAGACCAGGTAGACCTCGAAGTCGGGCAGCGCGTCGGTGATCGGCAGCCGCTCGAGCGCGTCGCCGCTCAGCCGCAGCGGCCCGGCGCCGTGGAACACCGCGTCCGACCACATGCTGACCAGGTCGGTCTGCGTGGCGAGCTGCAGGCCCAGCAGGTTCGAGGCGCTCTGCACCATGCGCCGCGGCATCTCCAGGCCGTGCAGGCGCATGGTGCTGACCAGCGGGCTGAACGGATCGTCGACCGGGTCGAGCACCAGCCAGTCGGCGTCGAGCAGCGGCCGCAGCTTGCGCACGCGGCGCAGCGGATGGCCGGCGCGCACCGAGATGTGCATCGCCACCGAGAACAGCGGCTCCCACTGGAACACGTTCGAGCCCGGCCCGCTGCAGGTCGAGATCAGGCCGAGGTCGAGCCGGCCCTCGCGCAGGCCCTCGAGCATCTGCTGCGGCCGCATCTCGAAGGCGCGCAGCGCCACGTTCGGAAAGCGCTGGCGGAACGCCGCCATGGCCTCGGGCAGCGGGCCGTTCGAGGCCACCGCGGTGAAGCCGATGTCCAGCCGCGCCTCGTCGTGGCCGCGGATCGCCTCGATGTCCTCGAGCGCATGGCGCAGCTCCTGCTCGACCACGCTGGCGCGCTTGACCAGCGCCGCGCCGTAGGGCGTGAGGCTCACGCCGCGCGTGGAGCGCGACATCAGCGTGACGCCGAGCTCGCGCTCGAGCTCGGCGATCGCCTTCGACAGCGCCGGCTGGGTGGTGTGCAGGCCGCGCGCCGCCTCGTGGATGCTGCCGTGCTGCGCCACCGCGAGCAGCACGCGCAACTGCTGCAGCTTCATCGCGTGGAGGCAGGCATCAGCGGTCGAAGGCCGCCTGCAGGCCGGCCTTGTCGCTCACGCCCTGGTGCAGCTTGAGCATCAGCAGCAGGCGCGCCTTCTGCGGGCTCAGGTCGCCGGCCATCACGGCGCCGGCGTCGAAGGTGGTCTTGCCGCCGCCCACGAAGCCGTACAGCGGCATGGTGCGGCCGTTGGGCACGCGGGTGGCGATCACCACCGGCACGCCGCGCCCGAGCGCGTACTTCACGGCCTCGTACATCGAGACGTTCATGTTGCCCATGCCCACGGCCTGCACCACGATGCCCTTCGCGCCCTGGTCCACCGCGTAGCGCAGCAGCGAGCCGTCGGCGCCGCCGAACATCGCGAGGATCTCCACGCGCGGCATCTCGGCGCTGCCGATGTCGATGTGCTGGCGGCGCAGCGCGGTGCGCGAGAACACCACCTTGTCGTCCCAGACCTCGCCGATGAAGCCGAAGTCGCCCGACTTGAAGGTCTCGACGTTGCCGGTGTGGGTCTTGGTCACCGCGCGCGCGGCATTGATCTGGTTGTTCATCGCGAGCATCACGCCCTGGCCCACGGCCTCGGGCGTGGTGGCGATGCGGATCGCGTTGAGCAGGTTGCGCGGGCCGTCGAAGTCGCTCGAGGAGGCATTGCGCTGTGCGCCGATCAGGATCACGGGCTTGTTCGACTTGACCGTGAGGTCGAGCCAGTAGGCCGTCTCCTCCATGGTGTCGGTGCCATGCGCGATCACCACGCCCGCCACCTCGGGGCGCGCGAGCGCGTCGTCCACGGCCTTGGTCAGGCGCGTCCACCACTTGGGCTCGACGTAGTTGGCCGACATGGCCGAGAAGTTGTTGACCTCGATGGTGGCGTACTTGCCGGCATCGGGCACGGTCTGCATCAGGTCGTCGCCCGAGATCGCGGGCACCACGCCCTTGGTGACGGGGTCGACCTTCATCGCGATGGTGCCGCCGGTGGCGATGAACTGCACGACGGGCTTGGTGCCCTGGGCCGAGGCGGCCATCATGCAGCAGGGCGCGAGGGCCAGCAGGCACAGGCAGTGGCGGATGAGCTTCATGGTGTTGTCCTTTTTCTCGAGGGCTGGGAAGCGGCAGGGCGCCGACGCGCCATTGTGAAGGCGCCATGCCCGCGAATGGCGCGCGATGCGCCATCTCGGTAGTTCCACCGATGGCTTCGCGGCCCTGCTTCTGCGGGGGATGCCTTTTGGTTATCGGCATGAAAATTTGTGATTCCTCGCCGCCGCGCTTTGCCTGAATACTCCGCCGCCACGGGTTCGGGGCGCCATTCGCCGCATGAAGTTCGCGCTTCGCGAATCCGTCGTCCGCACAACAACGCCCCTGTGGAGATCGAATGAGCGAAGCCGCCGTCCTGCCTGCCAGCCCCGTGCTGGCTTCTTCCCCGCCCGCCACCGCCACCAAGGGCGGCCAGAGCCAGTTCCGGCTGATCGCCGCCTGCTCGATCGGCAACGCGCTCGAGATGTACGACTTCACCGTCTACAGCTTCTTCGCGCTGCTGATCGGCAAGCTGTTCTTTCCCTCCGAGAGCGCCTTCGGTTCGCTGCTGCTCGCGGTCGCGACCTTCGGCATCGGCTTCGTGATGCGGCCGCTGGGCGGTGTGATCATCGGCAACTACGCCGACCGCAAGGGCCGCAAGGCCGCGATGACGCTGACCATCGCGCTGATGGTGGCCGGCACGCTGTGCATCGCGCTCGCGCCCACCTATGCCTCGGCCGGCGTGTTCGGCTCGCTGATGATCGTCGCGGGCCGGCTGCTGCAGGGCTTCTCGCTCGGCGGCGAGGTCGGCGCCGCGACCTCGATGCTGATGGAGGCCGGCGGCGTCAAGGGCCGCGGCTTCCGCGTCAGCTGGCAGCTCGCGAGCCAGGGCCTGTCGGCACTGGCCGGCGCGCTCACCGGTGCGCTGCTGTATGCGCTGCTGCCGCAGGCCTCGCTCGAGAGCTGGGGCTGGCGCCTGCCCTTCCTGCTGGGCCTGCTGATCGCGCCGGTGGGCCTGTACATCCGCTCGCACCTCGAGGAAACGCACCAGGCCGAGAGCCACGAAGCCAGCCCGATCGGCCGGCTGCTGCGCGCGCACGGCGGCACCGTGTTCAAGGGGATCCTCGCAACCACCGCGGGCACGGCCACCATGTACCTGGTGGTGTTCTTCATGCCCACCTACATGATCCGCGTGCTCAAGATGCCGCCCTCGCTGTCGCTGCTGTCGGGCTGCGTCACCGGCATCACGCTGTTCGTGGTGTCGCTGGTGGCGGGCCGGCTGGCCGACCGGCTCGAGCGCCGCAAGCCGCTGGCGATCGGCTCGCTGTTGTTCAGCCTGGTCGCGGTGGGCCCGGTGTTCTGGCTCATCAGCCACCATCCGAGCGTGCCGCTGGTGCTGTGCCTGTCGGCGCTGCTCACCGCGAGCGTGAACATCGGCACCACGCCGATGTTCCTGATGCTGCTCGAGATGCTGCCGATCGGCGTGCGCGCCAGCGGCATCTCGGTGATCTACAGCGTGGGCGTCACGATCTTCGGCGGCTCCTCGCAGTTCATCGTGACCTGGCTGCTGGCGCAGACCGGCAACCCGCTCTCGCCGGCCTTCTACATGATGGCCTGCGGCGTGCTGAGCATCGGCGCGCTGCTGAGCCTGCGCGAGCGGCGCGTCGGTTGAGCGCCGCCTTCCTCTCCCACCTTTTCCGCGAAACGACTTCCTTCCATGACCCGCGAACTCAGCCTCCAGACCACCAAGCTCCTGTCCCGCCTGCTGCCGCCGATCGAGATCGACACCGAGGCCTTCGTCGACATCCGGCGCCGGATCCATGCCGAGCCCGAACTCGGCTTCGAGGTGAGCGCGACCAGCGAACTGGTCGCGCGGCTCCTGCGCGAATGGGGCTACGAGGTGCACACGGGCATCGGCAAGACCGGCGTGGTGGGGCAGCTCAGGCTCGGCAGCGGCACGCGGCGCCTGGGCATCCGCGCCGACATGGACGCGCTGCCGATCGTCGAGGCCACGGGCCTGCCCTACGCGAGCCGGCAGCACGGCCGCATGCATGCCTGCGGCCACGACGGCCACACGGCGATCCTGCTCGCGGCCGCGAAGGCGCTCGCCCAGAGCCGCGACTTCGACGGCACGCTGAACCTGATCTTCCAGCCCGACGAGGAGAACCTCTGCGGCGCGCGCGCGATGATCGCGGACGGCCTGTTCGAGCGCTTTCCCTGCGACGCGGTCTATGCGCTGCACAACGCGCCCGGCGTGCCGGCCGGCAGCTTCATCGTGCAGGCCGGGCCGGTCACGCTCTCGTCCGACGTGGCCGACGTGACGATCCAGGGCAAGGGCGGCCATGGTGCGATGCCGCACCGCGCGCAGGACCCGGTGGTGGCGGCCGCCGCCACCGTGACCGCGCTGCAGAGCGTGGTGGCGCGCAACGTCGCGCCCGACGACACGGCGGTGCTGTCGGTCGGCTTCATCCGCGGCGGCGCCACCCACAACGTCATTCCGCAATCGGTCGCGCTCGGGCTCAACGTGCGCGCGGCCCGGCCCGAGACGCGCGCGCTGGTGGAGTCGCGCATCCGCGAGGTCGTCGCGCTGACCGCTCGGGCGCATGGCGTGGAAGCCAGCATCGACTACCGGCCGCTGGTGCCGCCGGTGGTCAACACCGAGGCCGAGAGCCGGCTGATGACCGAGGTGTGCGCCGCGCTGGTGGGCGCGGACAAGGTGGCGGCCACGGTGCCGCGCGGCTTCGCGGGCAGCGAGGACTTCGCCTGGATGCTGGCCGAGTTGCCCGGCTGCTACGTGCTGCTGGGCAACGGCGAAGGCGAGTTCGGCGGCTGCATGGTGCACAACCCCGGCTACGACTTCAACGACGAGGTGCTGCCACTGGGCGCGGCCTGCTGGGTGCGGCTGGCGCAGACCTACCTGGTGGCCTGACGCCGGCCGCGCCGGCTCAGAACGGCGCGTCTTCCTCTTCGGCCGTGGTCACGGCCGTCGCGCTGGCAGCGGCCTTCGGCGCGTCCTCGGCCGGCGCCGCGGTGAACGCCGCCTCGCCGCCGAGCGCGTCGAGCAGCGCCGGCACCAGCTGGCCCAGCTCGCCGGTGGCGATCGCCACGTCGGCATCGAAGTTGTCTTCCTTCTTGCCGCCGCCGGCGCCTTCGTCGGTTCCCTCGAGGAACACGATCTTGCGGATCTGCAGGCCGTGCGTGAGCTCGAAGGACACGCGGTCGTCCCAGGTCAGCGCGAGGCGGGTCGGGCGCTTGCCGTCGGCGATGTGCTGCTTGACCTCGTCGATGTCGAGCGGGTGCTTGGCATAGCGCACCACGGCCTTCGATTCGTCGGTGGCCTTGAGCTCGCACTCGCGGTCGATGGTGAAGCCCGCGGGCGGCTCCTGCGAGGCCAGCCATTCGGACATGGCGGCGGCCGGCTCGATCTGGGTGTTGAGCTGCATCGTGCCGAAGCCGGTGAAGTTCTGCACCAGGCTGCTGACCACCTCGTCGGCGCGCGCCGCGTTGGAGCTGTTGACCACCAGCCGGCGCTCGGCCTGGTCGACCCAGACCGTGACGCGCGCGGTGCGCGTGAAGGCCATCGGCAGCAGCTCGTGCGTGATGTCCTCCTTGAGGTCCTTCTTTTCCTTCTTGCCGGGCTTGCGGCCGGTGGTGGCCTCGATCTGCGCGCAGCGTTCGTCGAGCTTGCGGCGCACCACCGAGCCCGGCACCGACTTGCTCTCGATCATGTACTCGAGCAGCCACTGGCCGTCGATGGATTCCACCAGCGGGCCGTGGGCCTCGCCGCGCGGCTCGACCCAGCCGGCCGACTTCTCCTGCGAGGCGCCGCAGGGCTCGAAGCGCTGCTTGCCCAGGCCTTCCTCGGCCTCGGCCAGCGTTTGCGACCAGCCGGGCTCGATGCGGTAGACGATGACGTTCTTGAATACGGACACGGAGAATCTTTCCCTTCAATCGCTTGTTTGGCGGAACCGGCCATTGTCGCGGCGTCGGGCCGGTTCGCGCCACCGGCGCTGCATGGCCCGGGGCGCCGGTCAGGCAAGCGTGGCACGGCGCCGTAAAATCGGCGGCTTTGGCGGCCTTCAGGCCGCACCCCACAGCCTCCCCCCGCTGAAGGCTTTCTGCAAAAGCTCCCAAAGGAATCAGGAAATGAGCTCGATCCCCCCCTCGCTCGACGACCGTGACGGCAAGATCTGGATGGATGGCGAACTCGTGGACTGGCGCGACGCCAAGATCCACGTGCTGAGCCACACGCTGCACTACGGCTGCGGCGCCTTCGAGGGCGTGCGCGCCTACAAGACGGCCGACGGCGGCACCTCGATCTTCCGCCTGGCCGAGCACACCGAGCGCCTGTTCAACAGCGCCAAGATCCTGCGCATGAAGATTCCGTTCACGCAGGAACAACTCAACGAGGCCCAGAAGCAGGTCGTGCGCGAGAACAAGCTCGAGAGCTGCTACCTGCGCCCGCTGATCTGGATCGGCTCCGAGAAGCTCGGCGTGAGCCCCAAGGGCAACAAGATCCACGCCATGGTCGCGGCCTGGTCCTGGGGCGCCTACCTCGGCGAGGAAGGCATGAAGCGCGGCATCCGCGTGAAGACCTCGAGCTACACGCGCCACCACGTCAACATCACGATGACGCAGGCCAAGACGGTCAGCAACTACACCAACTCGATCCTCGCCAACATGGAAGCGCTGGACGACGGCTACGACGAGGCGCTGCTGCTCGACGCGAGCGGCTTCGTGTCCGAAGGCGCGGGCGAGAACGTGTTCGTGGTCAAGAACGGCGTGGTCTACACGCCCGACCTGTCGGCCGGCGCGCTCAACGGCATCACGCGCAACACCATCCTGCACGTGTGCAAGGACCTCGGTATCGAACTGGTGCAAAAGCGCATCACGCGCGACGAGGTCTACATCGCCGACGAAGCCTTCTTCACCGGCACCGCGGCCGAAGTCACGCCGATCCGCGAACTCGACCGCGTCGAGATCGGCAACCGCGGCGACGGCGGCGCGCGCGGCCCGGTCACCGAGAAGATCCAGGCGGCCTTCTTCGACATCGTGAACGGCAAGAACCCCAAGTATGCCCACTGGCTCACGAAGGTCTGAAGAACATGTCCACCACTGCAGTCGTCGAACTCCTCGCGAAGGAGCTCAACCACCAGGGCGGCGTGTTCTGCCCCAGCCCCAAGGCCGACATGAAGCTCTGGAACAGCCACCCCAAGGTCTACCTGGACGTGGCGCGCACCGGCGAGGCCAGGTGCCCGTACTGCGGCACCACCTACCGGCTCAAGGCCGGCGAGGTGGTGTCCGCGCGGCACTGACGCGGCGATAGAAAAAGAGACCGGGGGAGGCCCGGAACATCCATGAAGATCAACGTCGCGATCACGATGGAGATCCGGGCCGATGCGCAGCAATCGATCTGGTTCAACGGCGCCAACCAGCACTGCGTGTACCTCTACATGCTGCTGAAGCGCTCGCCGCTGGTGGGCGAGGTCTGGCTGGTGCACGGCGACGGCGTCGCCGCCTATGCCGAGGGCATGATGCTCGGCGAGCTGGCCGGCGCGCTGCGGCCGCTCTCGGCGGTGGTCCACCAGACCGACCTGCTGATCGAGATGAACGCCTTCGTTCATCCGACGCACGTCGAGGCGGTGCGCCAGCGCGGCGGGCATTGCGTGTCCTACCGATTCGGCAACGACTACGTGGTGGCGGTCGAGACCATCAACTTCCAGGCCAATCCCTGGCTGCCGAACCCGCACCGCGTGCAGTTCGACGAGCTCTGGACCAACCCGCAGCACGCCCACACCTGCAAGAGCTACTTCGAGGCCGTGTACCGCGCACCGGTGCATGTGCTGCCGCACGTGTGGTCGCCGTATTTCCTCGACAGGAGCCTGGCCGCCAACCCCGAACTCAAGGCGCGCTTCGGCTACCGCAACCAGGGCCGGGCCAAGCGCATCGCCTTCTTCGAGCCGAACCTCAACGTGGTGAAGAGTTCGCTGATCCCGATGCTGGCGGCCAACGAATGCCATGTGCGGCGGCCTGAGCTCGTGCAGCACGTCTACATGACGAACACCTTCGACAAGAAGGAGAACACGGCCTTCAAGCACATCGCGCTGGGGCTGCAGATGGTGCAGGACGGCAAGGCCACGGCCGACCCGCGCGGGCCCTTCGTCGAATGGGCCGCGCACCACACCGACATCGTGGTGTCGCACCAGTGGGAGAACGGACTCAACTACCTGCTGTACGAGGCGCTGTACGGCAACTACGCGCTGGTGCACAACTCGCCGTTCCTGCGCGAGGTGGGCTACTACTACCCCGAATTCGAGGTCTTCGAGGCGGCGGCCGCGATCGAGCGCGCGGCCGAGACGCACGATGCGCAGCTCGCCGCGCAGGCCGAGGCCAACGCGGCCTTCCTGCGCACGCTCGATCCCGCGCACGCGCCGAACATCGAGGCGCACGACGCGCGCATCCGCGCGCTGTTCTCGAACTAGGTCTCGTCGGCCACGCGCACCACGCGCTTGCCGAAGTTGTGCCCCTGCAGCAGGCCGATGAAGCCGGCCGGCGCGTTCTCCAGGCCCTCGACGACGTCTTCCATCGGCTGCACCTCGCCGCGTTCGATCCAGTCGCCCATCTCGCGGCGGAAGGCCTCGAAGCGCTCACCGTAGTGGTCGAGGATGACGAAGCCCTGCATGCGGATGCGCTTCTGCAGCAGCGAGGCCATCAGCAGCGGCAGGCGGTTCGTCCCCTGGGCTTCGCCGTCGGCGTTGTAGTCCGCGATGTGGCCGCAGACCGGCACGCGTGCGCCGATGTTGAGCAGCGGCAGCACCGCGTCGAACACCGGTCCGCCGACGTTCTCGAAATAGACGTCGATGCCCTTGGGGCAGGCCGCGGCGAGGCGCTCGGCCAGCGCGGGATCGTGGCGGTCGAGGCAGGCGTCGAAGCCCAGCACCTCGACCGCATGGCGGCACTTGTCAGCGCCGCCCGCGATGCCGACCACGCGCGCGCCCTTCAGCCGGGCGATCTGCCCGACCATCGCGCCGACCGCGCCGGTGGCCGCGGCCACGACCACGGTCTCGCCGGGCTTCGGCTGGCCGATGTCGAGCAGGCCCACGTGGGCGGTGAAGGCCGGCATGCCGAGCGCGCCGAGCGCGAGCGAAGGGCGCGCCATGTCGCCCAGCGGCATCAGGTCCTGGCCGTCGGACAGCGCGTAGTCCTGCCAGCCGGCGTTGCCGAGCACGAGCTCGCCGGCGCGGAACTGCGGGTGCTTCGAGGCCACGACGCGGTTGACCGTGCCGCCCACCATCGGCTGGCCCAGCGGCACCGAGGCCGCGTAGATCGGCGCGACCTCGTCCATCAGCTGGCGCATGTAGGGGTCGAGCGAGAGGTACAGCGTGCGCAGCAGCACCTGGCCCTCGGCGGGCGCGGGCACGGCGCCCTCCTCGAGGCGGAAGTGCGCGGGCGTCGGCAGTCCGCGCGGGCGAGCGGCGAGGACGAGGCGGCGGTTGACGGTGTCGCTTTGGGGCATGGGCAGGAGCTCCTGGGTGGTGGAAGGGCGATGACCTGTCAGGTAATTAGACCGGTCGTCTAGAAATGGGCCGCAAAAAAGGCGGGAGCGACATCGGTCGTCCCGCCTCTCAGCCGACCGGGGTGGGAACGGGCGCCAGACCCAGCGCCTGCCGGGTGCCGGCCATGGTGCGGTCGAGCGGTGCGCGGTCGCGCGCGATCTTCGCGAGCAGGCTGGCGCCGAGCCAGCTCTGGTAGAGCGAGACCGCCTGGGACTGCGCGGGATCGCCGGCTTCGGCGGCCGGCAGCGAGCCGTCGGCGCGGCCGGTCTCGATGCAGCGCGCGAGCCGGTCGGTGATCTGGCGGATGCCGCGGTCCAGCGCCGCGCGCATGGTTTCGGACAGGTCGCAGACCTCGGCGCCCAGCTTCACAACGAGGCAGCGGCTCTGGGCGTCGTCGCCGGTCTGCGAGTCGAGCCAGTCCTGGAAGTAGGCGACCAGCTGCTGCACGCCCGTGCCCGACTCGGCCAACAGGGCGTCGGTGCGCGCGAGGTAGTCGCTGAAATAGGCCTCGAGCACCGCCTCGCCGAAGGCTTCCTTGGAGCCGAAGTAGTGATAGAACGAGCCCTTCGGCACCTTGGCCAGGCTCAGCACCTCGGCCAGCCCGACGGCCGTGAAGCCCTTGCGCAGCAGCAGCGGATGCGCCACGTCGAGGATGTGGCGGCGAACGTCGGGAGGCGTGGCGACGGCAGTCATGGCGCCGGACTCTAGCGCCGATTAGACCAGTCGTCTAGTACGAGATTCCGGAGTCAGCCCGGTGCCGCCGCGCGCTTCGAGGCCTCGGATTCGCCGCCGATCCGCCGGCCCGGCCAGAGGTCGCGCCAGGGCTCGGGGTCCTGCCGCTCCTGCGCCAGCCGCAGGTAGACCATCGCGATCCACAGCAGCGCCAGCCCGATCTGGGCATCGCGCAGCGCCGAGTTCACGCAGGAGGCGATCAGCGCGATCAGGGTCGCGGCCAGCGCATAGCGGCCCGCGATGTCGGGCCGCTTCCAGGCCTGCCAGACGGCCGCGACCATGATCGCGAGCAGGCTCAAGAGGCCCGGCAGGCCGCCCTGCGCGCCCATCCAGAGGAAGTCGTTGTGCGGCATGTTCGAGTCGGCGAACAGCGCGGGGCCGCGCTGGTGCCACTGCTCGGTCCAGCCGCCGATGCCCCAGCCGGTGAGCGGCCGGTCGGCGATCATGCGGCCGGTGTCGCGGTACATGAAGTAGCGGATGACCATGCTGCCGTGGAAGATCTCGCCGGCCTGGGCCTTCTCGATCTCCTGGATGCCGACCTCGACCTTCTGCTGCAGCTGCGGCAACTGGTAGAGGCCCGCGCCGAGCACCACGGCGCCCACGATCAGCGCCGCCGACAGCGCCTTCAGATGGCTGCGCCACTGGTGGATGCACACCAGCGGCAGCACCAGCATCAGCGCCAGCACCGAGGTGCGCGAGGTCAGCGGCAGCGCCACCACCGCGACCAGCAGCAGCACCAGCGCGAAGGCCGGCAGCGCGCGCAGCGGCCGGTGCGCGGCGATCCGCGACAGGCCCCAGACCGCCGCCGTCGCCGCCACCACGCTGAACAGCAGCGCATTGCTGATCGACTTGTTGCCGACCTCCATCACCACGCCGCGCAGCGGCGCCCAGATGTGGAAGCCGCCGACCGCGTAGAACACCACCACCAGCAGCAGGTTGAGCGCCGAGACCAGCAGGAAGCCGCGCAGCGCCCACATCGCCTCGTCGCGCGCCAGCGCCATCGCCATCAGCAGCGTGGCCGCGATGCGCAGCCCGTGCACCAGGTTCGAGGGGGTCTCGGGGTAGTGCGGCCGGATGGCCAGCACGATCAGGGTCCAGGCCACATAGGCCACGACCGGCCACCACAGCGGATTGGCGCGCAGCCGCGCGATGCGTTCGCGGCCGTTGCCCGCGACCAGCAGGGCGACCAGCAGCAGCAGGGCCGAGAGGTAGGTGACGCCGACCGGCATGTACACCGCGAGCCCCCAGAACATGGCCGCGGGCCGGACGATGTGCGATCTCTGCATAGGGCGCGAATTCTAGGGGGCCGGATTCCGGCGCAACCTGACTTCACCCCGGCGCGCGCGCGGGGCTTGGCCGCGCCGGGCCTCAGCCGCGCGGCAGCCGGACCACGAAGCTCGCGCCGCCGCCGGGCCGGTCCTCGCAGCGCACCGTGCCGCCGTGGCGCTCGGTGATCGACTTGACCAGCGCCAGCCCGAGGCCGACGCCGCCGTTGCGCTCGCTCGCGCCCGGCAGCCGGTAGAACGGTTCGAAGATGCGCTCGCGCAGCGCGGCCGGCACGCCCGGGCCGCGGTCGTTCACGCGCACCGTGGCCTGGCCGTCGGCGCTGCCGAGCTCGACCGAGATCTCGCCGGCGCCGTAGCGGCGCGCGTTCTCGAGCAGGTTGCGGATCACGCGGCGCAGCAGCCGCGAGACGCCGGGCACGGTCAGCGCCGCGTTGTCGGTGCCCTCCACCAGGTCGAGCTCGGCGTCGACGCGCGCGCATTCCTCGGCGGCCAGGCCGGTCAGGTCGACCGCCTCGATGGTGCCCATGTCGGCCTCGCTGGCGTCGAGCCGGCTGGCCAGCAGGATCTCGTCGATCAGCTGGTCGAGCTCGGCGATGTTGCGCGAGATCTCGGCGCGCGCCGCGGGGCTCGGCTGGTCGCCCATGAGCTCCAGGCTCATGCGGATGCGGGTCAGCGGCGAGCGCAGCTCGTGCGAGGCATTCGCCAGCAGCGACTTGTGCGAGCGCACCAATTGCTCGATGCGCACCGCCGATGCATTGAAGCGCTTGGAGAGATCGGCCACTTCGTCCTGCCCTTCCTCGGTGACGCGCACCGACAGATCGCCCTCGCCCCAGCGCTGCACGCCGCGCTGCAGCGTCTCGAGCCGCTTGGTGAGCCGGCGCACGATCGGATAGACGCCGAGCGCCACCGCCACGCCGACCAGCGCGATCATCCAGCCCAGGCCGAAGGGCGTGCGCCAGGGCGCGAAGCCGCTGGTGCCGGTGGCGCGCTCGCGCGGCGCCACGCGCAGCGTGATCTCCTTGCCGTCGCTCAGGGTCACGTCGAACTCCAGCCCCTGGCCCGGCACGCGCAGCGCCTTGCCGGCGCCGATCTGCTTGTCCTGCGCGTCGAGCACCACCACCTCGCGCGGCACCGGCGCCAGCCGTTCGCGCTCGGCCTCGGCCGCCACGCGCACGATCCAGTTGGCCATCAGCGTGAGGATCACCACGCCGCCGACCACCGCGAGCCAGATGCGCACGTAGAGATGGCGGGAGTACAGATTGATCATGGGGAGATGTGGGGCGGCGGCTTTCGGGCCGGCGCTTTTTGAAAGAGGTGCCGCAAGCGAGACGGAAATGACCCGTCGGCTGTTCAGTCCTGCTGCTTGGCGAACACGTAGCCCACGCCGCGCACCGTGAGGATGCGCTTGGGATTCTTCGCGTCGACCTCGATCGCCGCGCGGATGCGGCCCATGTGCACGTCGATCGAGCGGTCGAAGGCCTCGAGCTCGCGGCCGCGCACGGCTTCCATGATCTGGTCGCGCGTCAGCACCCGGCCCGCGCGCTCGGCCATCGCGACCAGCAGGTCGAACTGGTAGGAGGTGAGGTCGGCCACCTGGCCGGCCACCGAGACGGTGCGCGCGTTGCGGTCGATCTCGAGCGTGCCGAAACGCATCATCGACGCCGCCTCGGCCTCGGTGCTGCTCTCGCCGCGGCGGCGCAGCACGGCGCGGATGCGCGCCAGCAGCTCGCGCGGCTCGAAGGGCTTGGGCAGGTAGTCGTCGGCGCCGATCTCCAGGCCGATGATGCGGTCCATCGGGTCGCCCTTGGCGGTCAGCATCAGCACCGACACCTTGGAGATCGCGCCCGGCAGCGCGCGGATGCGGCGGCAGACCTCGAGGCCGTCGGTGTCGGGCAGCATCAGGTCGAGGATGACGAGGTCGGGCGCGTGCTGCTGCAGTTGCTCGAGGCCGCTGGCGCCGTCGCCGGCATGGTTGAAGCCGAAGCCCGACTGGGTGAGGTATTCGCCGACCATCTGCGCCAGGCGCTGGTCGTCTTCGATCATCAGGAGTTGAGGGGTGCTCATGCGCTTCATGGTGGTCCACCGGGAGCAAGCTGGCTTGAACGCTCCGTAAAGTTGCGTAAACCTCGTGCGGCCATGTCAACCGGCCGGCACGGCGAAGAGCATGGTCTCGTCTTCGCGCGGCGCGGCCGAAAGCCGCTCCGCGCCGTCGTAGTCGGGCTGCGCGAGCAGCGCCTCGAGCGCGGCGGCCTCGAGCGCCGGATCGCAGTCGCGCGCCCGCGCGAGGATCTCGCCGGCCAGCCGACGCAGCTGCGCGGTCGAGGCGCGGATGCGCGCCTTGAAGGCCGCGTCGTCGAGCCGGTCGTTGAGGCTGCGGTTGAGCTCGGCGAACCACGGCATCGAGGCCTGGTCGAGCATCGCCGCGCGGTTGCGCTTCTCGCTCGCGCCCGACCAGGCGCGCAGCAGCGTCTGCACCGCGAGGTTGAGGCGCTGGCAGTGCTGCAGCTCGTCGCGCACGCTGCCCAGCAGCGCCAGGTCGGTGAGCCGGCCCTGGAAGAAGATCTGCGACAGCACGCCCCAGTAGTAGGCGTAATCCCAGATCACCTTCACCGGCAGCACCTCGGGATCGCCGAACAGCGGGTACTGGTCCTGGTAGAGCGCCAGCGTGCTCTCGTAGAACGAGTGGTAGATCTGGTCGTAGAGCTGCGCGCGCGCCTCGATCGAGCGGCCGCGCCGGTCGTGCGCGATCAGGTCGGTGATGTAGGTGTTGCCGATCGCGATGAAGTCGCTGCCCGGCGAATAGAAGGGGTCGAGGAACAGGCCGGCCTCGCCGGTCAGCGCCCAGCGCCGGTCCGAGAACACCTGCTTGCAGCCGTACGAGAAGTGGCGCAGGAACGCGAAGTCCTGCAGCAGGTGGCGCTTGCCGTCGAGCGCCTCGTAGAGCCGCGGTTGGTAGGTGGCGAACCAGTCCATCGCCTTGTCGAAGGTGTCGATGGTGGCCAGCGGATGCAGCTTCTGGTCGGCCACGATGCCCACCGAATGCGAGCCCGAGGCCAGCGGGATCAGCCACACCCAGTAGCCCGCGCCCACCAGGTGGTTGGTCGACAGCCAGCGCGCCTGCGGGTCGCAGCGCGCGCGCCAGGCCTCGTCGTCGCTCCAGTGGTCGATGGTGATGCGCTCGCCGATGCGGAACCACACGGCGTTCACGTCGTGGTCGTTGGGCTGCGCCAGCCCCAGCTTGCGCTTGAGCAGGCCCGCGCGCCCGCAGGCGTCGATCAGCCAGCGCGCCTCGGTGTCGCGGGTTTCGCCGCCCTGGGTCCATTGCAGCCGGTGGTGGGTGGCGCCGTCCTCGGCCAGCTCGATGCGGCGCACGAAGGCGTCGTCGGCGAAGTGCACGCCGTGGCGCGCGGCCTCCTGCGCGAGGTAGTTCTCGAGGATGCCGCGGTCGATCTGGTAGCTGGGCACCGCCAGGTAGCGGCTGGCGCCGATCTCGGTCACGCCGTCGATGTCGCGCCGGCCCTCGCTGAAGAAGAAGCGGAAGCCGAACTTGCGCAGCTGCTCGTTGTGGAAGTGCGGCTTCAGTCCCAGCACCGTGTCGAAGTAGTGGGCGCCGATCTCCACCGAGGATTCGCCCACCTTGTGCGCCGCGTGCGGCACCGGGTGCGCGCGGCGCTCGAGCACGAGCACCGAGATGTCCTCGAAGCGCTGGCGCAGCTGCAGCGCGAGCGTGAGCCCCGCCAGGCCGCCACCCATGATCACTGCGTCGTAGCGGGGGGCGGTCGGCTTCATCCGGTTTCCTTGGTCAGTGTCCGCCGGGCCGCAACTGCAGCTTCAGCGAGAGGGTGGGGGACAGCGGCAGCGCCACTTCGGCGCCGGCCGGGCCGTCGAGCCGCGCGAGCGCCTCGAACAGGCCGAGCGCCTGCGCCATCGGGTTGAACTGCGCGAGCGTCTTCGCCGCGTCGGAAGTGGGCGCCGTGCCGGCCGCGGCACCGCTGGCCAGCAACCAGTCGAGCGCCGCCACCGTGCGTTCGGTGGGCTCGGGCGCCAGCACCAGCGCCAGCGCGAGCTGGCCCTGGCTGCCCGTCACGGCCGCCAGCGGGCCGGAGGCGGGCGCGTCGTAGCCCACCAGCAGCACGGCTTCCCGGTCGGCCGCGCACTGCGCCGCGGCCTCGAGCAGGGCGGCGCCGAAGCTGCTGTCGTACGCCGAGATCGAATTGCTCGCGGCCATGCAGCCGGTGCCGATGGTCCAGTAGCCCACGGCGGCGTTGTGCACCGAGTTGTGGAAGCGCGTGGGCGACAGCACCGACGGATCGGTGGCGAGCGTGCTGCACATGTAGTCGTTGATCGACAGGTCGCCGTGTGCCGAGACGAACACGCAGGGCAGGTCGACGGCCTGCCGGCCCGACCCCGCGATGGCGGCCGCCGCGACCTCGAGCGCCAGCGCCACGGTGTCGGGCGCGCGGCGGCGTTCGGCCGGGGCCAGCACCTGCGGCGACGGGCGCTTGGCCGGCGGATCGGTGAGCGCGCCCTCGCCGCGGAAGGCCGCGCGCGCGGCCTCCCAGCCGGGCAGGGTGGGGGTCCAGAAGGCCGGACCCTCGAGGTAGATCGTCGGCGTGGTGCTCATGCTCCCGCCGCCTTGCCGAACACCAGCGCGCAGTTGTTGCCGCCGAAGCCGAAGGAATTGGAGAGCGCGTAGCGCACCTCGCCGTGCGCCGGCGCGAGCCGGATCTGCGGGCCGAAGCCCGGGTCCAGCGCGGCCGAGTTGACCGTGCCCGGCATCAGGCCGCGCTCGATCGCCAGCAGGCTGATCACCGCCTCGACGATGCCCGCGGCACCCAGCGTGTGGCCCGTGAAGCCCTTGGTCGAGCTCGCATGCGTGCGCG